>Ga0233414_10000166_pt1 | contig 29225 bp, 38 predicted proteins | sample Na_anoxic_10_MG_FD_189020 | JGI IMG/M metagenome (GOLD analysis project Ga0233414, IMG submission 189020) | Seawater microbial communities from Saanich Inlet, British Columbia, Canada - Na_anoxic_10_MG | ecosystem: Environmental > Aquatic > Marine > Inlet | place: Canada: British Columbia... | reverse complement strand
GCGCGCTGATCCCGTCCACCGCGTGCGGGGGCACATGTTCGAGCCCCTGAGCGTGCGCCACAGCCCCGCAGAGGGCCAGCACGATGGCGAGCACGGCGACGGCGCCGAGGACGAGCCACGCGGCGTGGCGCTTGACCATGGCTCGGGGGTCGATCGTCATGCGCCAGGGTATCGCACAGCGCGCCAGCCCGCTCGGAGGGTGCTGGGCAGACCCCGCAGGTAGCGCCGGAGGCTGGGGCGGCTCACTCGGTGGGCTCGACCGCCACGGGTTCGGCCGGCTCGGGGGCCTGCGCGCAGAGGGCCGGGTCCTCGACCAACGCCGCCAGGACCTTGGACACGTCCTGCTGGGCTTCCTCGGCGTTCACGCTGGCGCTGCCCTCCTTGCCCTGCGACCCGGAGACGGCGATGGCGTAGGTGGCGAGCGCGCCGGTGAGGGGCGCGCACTTCTCGTCGACCACCGCCTCGGAGAGCACGCGGGAGGCGGGCATGGTGGCGAGCGCGAGCTGGGCGTCCGCCTTCGTCTGCTCGACCTTCTGCGCGGCCTCCAGCGTCTCGGCCGCTGCCTTGCCGCCGGCCTCGATGGGGGCAGCGGTCGCGGCGACCACCCCCGCGCTGGTCGCGTCGTCGTCGTCGCGGTGCATGAGGAACCGCTCCGCCAGCACGGCGGCGAGGATCCCGCCCGCGGCGGACAGGGCGATGGTGGTGCCGATGGGCATAGTGCGCTCCGAGGTCATGCCGGCAGCCCCGGCGCGATGGATTCGGGGGACGTGGGCGGCTTCCAGCCCTCGCCGACGTGGCGCGCGCCGACCGCAGCCGCGGCCCCGGCGCCCCCGATGGTGCCTCCGACCGACGAGCAGCCCGCCACGAGGCCGAGGAAGTCGAGGTCGTCGGGCGTGAGGAGCCACACGACCTCGGGGTGGTAGATGGCCAGCACGAGTTCGACGCCCTTGGCTGCGAACCAGGCGAACAGCGCACCGCCCGCGATGCCGAGCCCGGCCCCGCCGACACCGGCGCCGACGAGCGCGGTCCGGCTGCTGGCGAGGCGGCCGATCATTCGTCGTCCGCCCAAGCCACCAGACCCGCCACCGTCGCGCGCGCGATGGCTTCGAGCCCGCCCGTCGTCCACAGCCCGCGGTGCGCCACCGTGTCCAGGAACCCGGGCTCCAGGGTCAGGCCGCAATGCTGCCCAGGGCCTGACCACGCGCCGCGCAGGCAGTAGTGGAGCCGCCGCTGGAAGGGCTGCCCGTCCGAGCTGCCCGCCGTCCGCTTGACACGCCCGAGCAGCGGGATGCCTGCCTCCCAGGCTGCCGCCACCGTCGAGGCCGCGACGCGACCGAGCGCGCTCCGCGCATCCCAGGCGACGAGCCCGTAGGACCCGCCGCCGGCATTGCAGTGGCAGGCCAGGACCACCGACAGCCCGCCCGGGTTCTGCTCGTGCCAGGCCCGCGCGCGCTCATTGATGGCGGCGTGGCCCCGGTCGTAGGACATGGCGTCGATCTCGTCGCCCCAGCCCACGAACCAGCCCTCCACCGGAAGCCCCTGCGCCGCGTGGGCGTTGGTCATGCCCGCGATGAGCGAACCGTAGGCGGCGGCCAGTTTGGCCTCCTGCTCCCATGCCTCGCGCATCCCGTCGCCGTCGATGTCGGCCCACGCGCCCGGGTCGTAGTCGCCGCGGGACCGCTGGCCGTGCTGGGCGTAGGCGATGATGAGGAGGGGGCGCATCAGGAACCCCCCAGGCCAGCGGCCACCAGCGCATCGGCGACCATACCCGCGGGGGGCTTCGCGTCGGCGGCGTAAAGACTGGACTCGCCGCGGGCGCGCTTGGCTGCGGCCAGCGACCGAGCGTCCTCGGCTGACTGCACCACGACGGTCACCACGCGGCCGTCGGGGAGCGCGCGAGACACGGCCCCATCGCCTGGGCCGAGGTCCACGGACACGGCGACGCGCGCCTCGTCTCGGGCATCGTGCCCCTCTCCGGTGTACGGCTCTGGCTTGTAGATGTGCATCAGATCTCCGAAATCTGCATCTTGGTGAGCGTGCCCTGGGTGACGCCCGCACCGAAGGAGAGCGCCTCGAAGTTGACGTAGAAGGGGTCCCCGAAGGTCTCCTCGGGGGACGCCTCCATACCGATCGCCTCGCATCCAGTCGCGGACTTCCACACGGTCGCGGAGGGCGTCGGGACACCGGAGAGGAACGCCGTGCCCTCGGTCCAGTAGACCGTGGACTTGGTGCCCCCCTCGATGATGATCCGCACGGAGCGGGTTGTCACCAGGGTGGTCTGGTTGTTCTGATTGGCGCCGACCTGACCCGAGCCGACGTAGCGCCGGCCGCGGTCCCAGTAGTTCGAGCCACCAACGCGGCGGAACTGGACACCGAAGCCTGTGCCGGCGATGGACGTCACGGTGCTGGCCTGCACGGTGATGGCATCGTTGTTCGTCGAGACATCGACGTCGATGACCAGGTAGTCGACGGCGTAGGTCTTCGACCGATCCGACCAGTCCACGCCGGTCTCGGACTCGGTGAGCTTGATGTAGGCGTCCAGCGCGCGCGTTGCGCCGGAACAGTCGACGTTCAGCCCGCCCGCCGCCGCGGTCACCCGAGCGCCACCTGTCGCCGTGCCGAGCCGCTCGACGAGGCCACCAATAAACTTGGGCGTCGTCCCGTCAGCCTCGTAGACCTGCTCGTCCCCACCACCCTTTGTAAAGGTGTGGTCAGTGACGCCGGTAGTGAGGTCGAGCGAGTAGATGACCGTCTCACCGCCAGCCGCAGCCGCCCGCGAGTAGTCGTGCAGCGCCGTGGCGACCACGACCCCGCCGATCGTGGCGTCGAGGGCGAGCACGCCCGCGTCTCCGTCCGCGCCGCCGCTCGGGGTGTACGCGCCGAGGCCCGACCCGGACCACGAGGTGGCGCCCACTGCGTTGACCGTCCTCGCCGTGTAGCCGTCGATGCTGCCCGCGTCCGCGCCCCCGAACGCGCCGAACGTCTTGGCGCCGACCGGCGAGCCGGCGGGCTGCGGGTCGGTCGTGTCTGCGGGCGGGGTCACGGTGTAGGAGCCGCCTCCAGAGCCGTCCACCAACTCGGACCAACCGACCTGCTCGGTGAGCCCAGCCAGCGTGGCCGTGACCATGACGCATACGTCGGAGCCCGTGGTCCCACCTGCGGGGGCCGTCCACGACGGGGTCGAAGTGGTCGAATCCGTGACCGACACCGACGAGCCGTCCTGGTCGGTGACCGTCGTGAGCAGGGTGGCGCCGGCCTGGGCCGTGATGGTCAACGCCCGAGCGCCAGCCGTCACGGTGTAGCCCCCGCCGTCGGCGCGGCCCGAGACGGAGAGGGTGGGCTGGGACGCGGCGCCGGCCGCGGGGTCAGTCGTCCATCTGCTGAACGTGGTCCAAGTCTCGTTCACGCGGCCCCCTACTCGGCGTGGCCGGGCTCGATGGAAATGCGGGTCACGACACGCCCCGTGGCCCCGGTGCCCGTGTCGGGCGTGGACTTGCCGTACAGCACGCCCTCGGGAAGATAGGCGCGTACCTTGGTGTTGATGGTGTGGTCCGCGTCCGCCGCCGCCGCCTGGGTCACGCTTCCGTTGGCGCCGATGGTCCAGCCCGACATCGAACCGAGCGCCGGCTGGATGGTCGAGGCCGACCCGGCGACCGTGAGGTGCGAGGTGAACAGCGAGATTGTGACCTCCCTGGGCAGACCGGCGATCTCCCACTGGTCGGCCGTGCCGATCTCCGACTCGGCGATCTCCCACGTCCGGACGCCGTCGGCGGTCGTGCTCTTGAGGGCGGGGTTGCCTGCGTATGCCATCGCTCGCTCCGGTCATGTGCGGCCATCGTACCGCGTTGTGTCTCTCGTCGCACACTGCCGCCCATGTGGGCGCGTCAGGACTGCTCGGTCTCGAGGATGGCCGGGCCGACCCAGATCCCACCGATGCGGTAGGTGATCGTGACGTTTCCGGTGCCGGAGCCGTCCGAGGCGTGGCCCGCGACGGTGGGGAGCTCCAGGTAGAGCCGCGAGCAGCCGGCCACGGGCCATTGCGCGTCGAAGCCCCGGAGGGTGACGACCCCGGCGCCCAGCGCATCGCCCCAGCGACGCCAACCGCCCGGGGTGACGACGGTGCCCGCCGAGGCCACGGCCGCGAGGGTGGCCCGCCAGGCGACATAGGTGGCGCTCGCCGCGTCCGCGACGACGACCGCCTCGCCCGCGCCGCCGGCCTCCCCGATGTCGAAGTAGAAGTCGCCGAGCAGGTTCGCGCTGTTGACCACGCCGTAGATCACGCACGTCGCCGCAGCGTTGCCGCCCCCGGCGGTGCCCACGGTGACCGCGCCCGCGGAGTCCAGGAGCACCGCCTCGACCTTCTGCGCCGCCCCGGCCGCCCCGCCGACCGTCGCGTCCGCGGTCACGTTGGCGGCCAGGTCCACGAGGATGGCGTCGGCGTCGGCGCCGGTCGCGCCCGTGATGCCCGTGCCGTTGACCGTCAGCGTGTAGGTCGTCGCCGCGTCCGGGGTCACCGTGATGTCGATGCGACGGCGGTAGGCCTCGCGCCGCATGTCGATGGCCACCCGGGCCTTGAGCGTGCCCTTGCTGTCGCTCGCGATGAGCGACGCCGAGACGCCAGCGGTGGGCGTGCCCGAGGACTCGGTGGGCGGGCGGTCGTACTCGGACGCGGTCGCGCCGGCCGTCTGCTGCTGCCAGAGGGGCAGGCGAGCGGCGGACAGGATGGCGAGGGCGTTGGCGGTCGCGGAGGGGGAGGACATGGCGTCTCCGTGGACGAGGCTGGGCTACCAGCCCTCGGGGATGATGCGCTGACGGGCGGGGAGGTAGTCGGCGGTCGCCGCGACCCGCAGGAAGCGGCGCCCAGCGCCCGGGCGGTAGAAGCGGGTCAGGATGACCTTGCCGTCGGTCGAGGTCGCGCTGCCGATGTTGTGCGCGGCAAACATCGACTGGCCGTCGCTCACCACCTGGATCGCCCCGATGGTGTTGCCCGTGCCGCCCGCGCCGTCGTCGAAGGCAGCCGCGGCGAGCGCGGGCGTGAGGTCCCGGCGGTAGACGTTCACGCCGCCCGTGTTGCTGGAACTCGCGTTGCTCTGGCTCACATACACATACTGATCGTCGAGGGCCACACTGGTCGGGTCGATGGCGGACGCCGCGTCGAGCGTGAGGTGCTGGCGGGAGGCGATGACCTGCCCCCGGTCGCAGCCGCGCACCTCGAGCGTAGCGACGCCGTCGGCCATGCTGTTGCCCTGGATGAGGATCTTGCCGTCGGTGCGGAGGCCCTGCGCCACCGGGTTGCCCGCGGTGCCGAGCGCCCAGGTGCCGGGGCCGGTCGTCGCGCCCGTCGCCGCCGCGAGCGACCGCAGCGTGACGTTCCCCGTGCCGATGGCCCCGCCGACGAACACCCGGGAGCCGTCCGTGCAGACGGCGTTGAGGTCGGCCCCGTGGTTGTAGGTCCAGACCGCCGACGCGGTGCCCGAGTCGGTGAGCGCGATGGCGCCGGCCGCGATGCTGCTCGCGTCCTGCCCGGCGAAGTAGACGTGGGTGCCGTCCATCGCGAGGTCGAAGACCGGGCCCGCGTGCGTGTAGGTCCAGAGCACGGACCCGTCCGAGGCGTCGTAGCACCGGATGACCGCGCCGTAGGCGGCCACGAGGTAGGTCCCGTCGTACAGGACCGCGCCGACGCTATCGGTGGTCGAGGGCGTGAGCGCGAGCAGCGCCGTGCCGCCCAGCGTCAGGTCGCCCCGGGCGTACAGGTAGACCTTGGGCGTGGAGCCGGGCCGCGCCGTGGCAAACGCGACGTTCCGGCCGTCCGTGTCGATGGCCACGACGTTGTGCTGGGAGGGCTCGGTGGACAGCACAAAGGGCTTGATCTGCGACTTGATGCCGCCCGGCTGCGCCGTGCCGTCGTCGTCCTCGTGGACGATGCCCGACTCGCCGGCCGCGAGCTCGTCGACCGCGTCCTCCAGGGTCGAGAACGCCTGGGCCCCGCGGGAGAGCCGGCCGAGGTACGCCAGCGCCCAATTCCAGAGCGCCGACGTGAGCGTCTGCCCGGCCTGGAGCCCGGTCGCGATCTCCGAGTCGGAGGGCCGCGCCGGGGCATCGCTGCCCGTGGCGCTGGATGCGTAGTCGAAGGGATCGTAGGTCGCCATGGTCTACTCCACCGCCCGCTTCTGCGTGTCGTATGAGAACTCGCGGATACGGACATTCGTGTTGGCGGTCGCGGACGTGACGTTGACCTCCCACCAGTAGCAGTCGTCCCGGTCGAGCGTCGCCAGGGGCGTGCCCGTCACCGTCTCGGTGGCCCACGAGCCGGTCGTGGCGAAGTCGCCCGCGCCCGTGTTGTAGCTGAGCACGTCGGAGACGGTGTTCGCGCTGCTGTCGTATTTGCGGAGGCGCACGCTGATGACCTGCGACCCGTTCGCGCGGTAGTAGCCGACCCGCAGCTCCGTGACCCGCTCGATGTGCGAGCCAGCCGCGCCGTCTGTCGCGTTGAACGGGACCGGGATGGGGATCCAGCGGACCATGGCGACCGCGTTGGTCTCCGGGTGGACCGCGTGCAGCGCGACGTCGAAGACCAGATCGTTCACTGCCACGCCGGTGGTCAGCGTGATCGGCTGCCCGCCCGTCAGCAGGTCGTGCCGCTTGGTGAACGTGACCCAATCGGCGTAGAGCACGCGCGACAGATCGCCGAGTTCCGCGCCCGCGCGGAGGGCCTTGTTGCCGTTGGCGGATGCCATGGGGAACTCCTACGGGGTCCGGTAGATGAGGCGCGACAGCACGCCGCCGCCGGTGCCTGGACCCGACAGCGGGCCGACGGTGATGGCCGAGGCGCCCGACATGCCCAGCGGGATCTCCAACGCCTCGACCAGCGTAAGCCCGACCCCGGCCGGCTTGGCGTCGAGCATCAGGCGGACGAGGCGATCGGTGACCGGCGTAGCGAGCCACGAGGCACGGAAATAGGTCAGCGTGAAGTGCGCCGGGTACTGGTCGTGGTGGATGACCTGCAGGGCGTTGGACGCCACCCGCAGGATCTCCAGCAGTTCGTCGCGCGCCCCGGTCGTGTTGGTCGCCAGGATCCGCGCCTTGATGAAGCGGCGGTAGTCGCTGTCGTTGAGCGCCCCGCGGGCCTCGCCCACCAGCGCGCCCCACTCGTCGAGGAACCCGCCCATGGCCGTGTCGATGGTCTCGTCGGTCAGCGCCCAGAGGTCGTCCTCGAGCGCCTGCGTGCCGACCGCCAGGCCCTTGACCATCGCCTGCCAGCCGGGGAGCGACTGCAGGAGCCCGGGGAGCTGCCGGAGCGCGACGTAGCCGCGGTCGGTCTCGTGCTGCCAGGTCGAGCCCAGCGCGGTCACGTCGACACCGACACGGTCCCCGACAGGGTCGCGACCTCGTCGAGGTCGGGCACGATGGTCACGACCCCGCCGTTGAGCGTGAGCGCGGTGACGTCCTCGACGCCGGCCACCGTGGCGATCGCGGCGTAGACGTCGAGGAGCGCCAGCTTGTCGCCGACGTTGAGCGTGGCGAACAGCGCCGTGACCGCGGTGTTGATGGGGTCCGACACGTCGCCGAGCACATAGCCGGCGTCCAGCGTGACGGTGCAGGCCACGGTCACCGCGAGGGCGTCGGCGAGGTCGTAGGCGATGGTCTTCGACAGCCCGTCGCCGCCGGTCACCGTCGCGGAGACGTCGGCCCCGCTCGCCTGGATGCCGGCCGCGGTCTTGCCGTAGATGACCTCCGCGATCGCGGTCTGCTGCGCGGTCGTGACGGTGCTGGGGGCGATGACCACGGTGATCGCGTGGGCCGGGGTGGTGATACCCCGGCCGGTCACGCTCGCGCCGCTGGCGTTCTCGACCACGACGGCGCCGGTGACGTAGTCGAGGGCGAGGAGCGCCGACCGAAGGGAGCCGGCCGAGGCCGCCCCGCTCGCCGACTGCGTGGTCTGGAGCCGGACCCGGTAGTCGGCGTCCGTCTCCACGTCCCGGCCGACCGTCGCCGCGGCGGCGTTCGTGGCCGCCGTGATGCCGTCCACCGCGGTCACGACCGTGTCGATCTCGCCGATGGCCGCCGCGGTGGCGCCCTCGACGGTGCAGACGACGGCCACGTCGACCGTGCCGCCCGCCCCGACCGTGGCGTCCGCCGACGTGATCCACTGCGCGAGGTCGTCGGTGCCGCCGCCCTGGAACAGGCCGCCGGCCGGGAAGACGCGGCCCACGGTGCCCGTGATGGTCACCGTCGCCGTCGAGGCGGTCGCGCCGTTGCGGGCGATGCCCCGGATCACGCCGATGGTGTCCAGCGCCGAACCCGTGGCCGCCGTGATGGACCGGGCGTCGACGAGGCCCTGGGTGGCCTGCGCGAGGCTACCGAGCTCGGTGGCGAGGACCGCGGAGAGCAGCCCGTAGACCACGTCCCGATCCCAATCCGCCGTCGCCAGCGGGGTGAGCCCGAGCGCGACCAGCCGGTTGTTGATGGCCGCGCGGATGTCCGCGAGGTAGTCGGCGGCGCGCGGGGCGGTGTAGCCCGCGTCGGTGATCCCGGTGGTCGGCATGGCGCTATGGTAGCGCGCGCGGGCGCCCGTTGCACGCCGGGGTCCTGCGGGTGATACCCTGCGACCATGACCGCCGACGCTCTGCTCACCGATGACCTCGACCTGCGGCCCCGCACGGCGCTCGTCTCCGGCGACCAACTGGTCGGGCAGCGCATCCGGCTACGCCTCCAGCAGGTGCTCGGCGACTGGGTGCTCCGGCAGTCGGACGGCCTCCCCTGGCTCGACTGGCTCGGCACCAAGCCGTTCCCGACGGACGTGGCGCTCGCGCGCATCCGGCAGGAGATCGAAGGCGTGCCCGGCGTGCTCCAGGTCCAGACGCTCGCCATGACGCGGAGCGGGACCTCGTCGACCATCACCGGGGACATCCTCACCGAGGCCGGCGTGGTGCCGCTCGTCGTCTCCGTCGGCGGCGGGGGCGTGCCCGAGTCGTTCGTCGCGGCGCCCTGGGTCATCGGGGCGACCTGCTGATGGGCGCCGGGAGCCTGCCGACCACCGAGCCGCGGGATGGCGACGTCTACCGGGCGCTCGCGCGCGCCGTCGCGGGCGGCATCCACACGATGTCCGTCGCCACCGTCGTGAGCTACGACGCGACCTCGAGCCCCCCGCGGGCCACCGTCCGCCTCATCCCCTGCAACCGCCGGATGGGCGAGGGCGGCGTGGACGAGTGCTTCCGGGTGCCGCCGCTCACCGGGTGCCCGGTGATCTTCCCCGGGGCGGGCGCGGGCATCGCCATCACCTGGCCGCTCGCCGCAGGCGACACCGTCGCCGTGCTCGTCGCGGAGCGGAGCATCGCCGAGTGGCTGGAGACCGGGGGCGACGCCACCGAGCCGTCAGACCCGCGGCGCCACGACTACTCCGACGCCTTCATCCTGCCCGGGGCTCTGCACGTCGCCGCGACCGCGCCGGCAGACATGCACGACCCGGCCGCGCTGGTCGCGTTCGCCTCGTCGATCAAGTTGGGCAGCGCGGCGGCGGCCTCGGCGGTGGCGTTGCAGCCCGAGGTCACGACCGACCTGGAGACGCTGGAGGCCGCGGTGCTCGCCGGGTCGACGGCAGCCGGGGCTATCGGGGACGTGGCGCAATGGTCCGCGTTCTCGGCCGCGTTCTCGGCGGCGCTTACGGCGTGGCCGGCAGCGGCGGGGGCGGCGAAGGTGCAGGCGGAGTAGGGCGGGGGATTGCTCGCCCTACCGCGGCCGTCCCGTCGCCACCGCATAGAACTCCTGCCCCCGGCTGTCGATGCGGTAGGTCACGTCCTCGGCCACGAACTCCCCGGTGACCCGGGCCGACTCGACGCGGAACGGGCGGAGCGGGCGGATCGCGGGGTCCAGCAGGGCCTTGACCTCGACGCGGCCGTCGTCCTTCTGCGAGGGCGAGCCGATGAGGCCCGTGGCCGGCGTGAGCAGCGGCGCGCGCTCCTTCGTGGCGCCGCCCTGGGTCACGACGTAGAGCGCCCCGTCGCGGATGGAGGCCCCGGCCCCGCTGATGGCCGCCAGGCGCCCGAGCAGCTCCCGGGCGGGCCCGGCGAACGTGAGCCCCGTGGGAAGGGTGAGCGCGTCGGCGAGCTGCACCTGGCCCGCGTCGAGGCCCATCGCCGTGGCGACCTGCCCGTAGACGGTGGACATGGCGACGCCCTTGGCGAAGCTGAGCGCGACCTGCGACGTGCGGTAGGCCCGCCCGCCGTCCTGGAGCTCGGCGCGGAGCACGCGGGTGGGGTCCCGGCCCGGGGGCGTGATCTTGATGCCCCCCGGCACCGCGTCGCCCTGGAACACGAGCGCAGCCGACGACCCGTAGCCGGCCCACAGGCGGAACCGGATCCCGGTGCGCTGGGCGAGCGTGATGGTGTCGGGCGACGGGTTGTAGAGCTCGACCTGCGCCTCGTTCGGCGTGCTCGTGCTGCTCATCTTGACCGTGGCCCGGATGCGCAGCCCGCGGTACCGCTTGCCCGTCGTGCCGGGCGACCCGATGTCCAGGTAGACCTCGCGGAGGAACCTGCTCACAGGGTCACGCGCAGCCCAGACGCCGCCGGGGTCGTGATGGCCGCCAACTCCGCGGCCGTGTAGAACCAGAGGCGCAGCGCGCCGCCGAGGTCGCTCTGGACGTAGGGGTCGGGGCCGAACGGGAGGATATCCCCGCCGTCCCACGCGGCCGGCTGGAGCGCGTACAGCACCGTGAGCCCGGGGGAGAGGCGGCGCCCGAGCGCGATGGCCACGTCGTCGACCGTGTGCAGGTCCATGTACCAGGACTGCGTCCGCTCGCGCCAGGTGAGCGTGAGCCGGTACTGCGTGCCCCCGAGGGTGACCGTCTGCACGCTGCTCGGCTCGTCGGGGTAGGTCTGGATCTCGACGGGCATGGCTACTCCGTGGCGCCGAAGACGGCGGCGAGCGTCGAGGTGTTCTCTTCCGCCTGGTCGGCCTCGACCTCGGTATCCACGTCCTCGGTGGGCTGGCCGCCCACGTCGACCTCGTCGGCCACGTCCGCGGCCACGTCCGGGCGCGGGGCGTCGGCGGGGATCTCGACCGTCGCCGCCTGCACGACCTGGATCTCCCGCAGGTCCAGCCGGAACCGCAGCGACCGGCGGCCGTTCTGCTCGTGCGTCCAGCCGTTGAGCGAGTAGCTCGAGAGCGTGCCGAGCGGGAGCTGGACGTCCACGAGGTTGCCCTGGGCGCCGTGGAGGAACGCCCGCGCGGCGTCGAGGCGCGCGACCCCGGTGGGCTGGCCGTAGGCCTCGAACGGCGTCTCCGTCACGACCCCTTCGACCGTCACGCGCTGGGCCTGCACGACGATGTTGTCGGTGACCATGCCGCCGCCCTCGACCGGGTGGTCGGTGGAGCGGGCTCGGGGCTGGTACTGCGGTCGGAGGAAGCCGTCGAAGGTCCAGACGGCGCCGTCCGCGCGCACGATTCGGAGGGGAGCACCCATCGGTCAGACCTCCGCGTTGGCGAACTCGGACATCGCCGCCCGGTTGCGCTGCGTGCCGTTGCCGGAGACCGCGTCGTCGATGTCCTCGCGCGTGGCCCCGTGGTAGTTGTTCGTGACGTTGGACGTCCCGCCCCCTGCCCCGCCACCGCCGGCCGGGGCTGCTGCGCCCGCCGGGGCGAGGGCCGCCGCCGCTGGGGCCGGGCCCGCGCCGGGGATGAAGCCCGCGACCGTGCCCGCCAGCGCGCCGGCGCCCGCGACGATCGGCGCGATGGCCGCCCACACCCGCCGGGCGATGGGCTCGAGCGCGTTCATCACCGCGGCCATGCCCTGCAGACCGAGCGCGATGACGTCGAGCGCGAACGCCAGCGGCTTGAGCGCGGTCTCGACGAGGAAGATCGCGACGTTCGCGAGCAGATCCAGCGCGCCAGAGCCGTCCGCCCCGGTCGCCCCGAAGGCCTCGCCGATGATGCCCAGCATGGTGAGCACCTCGCCGCCGACCGCGAACAGGGCCTCGAAGGCGCGGGCCACGCTGCCCAGGATGCCGTCGGACTCGCGGAACTTGTCGAAGAACGCCCCGATGGCCGACGTGCCGCCCTGGAAGTAGACGACCACGTCCTCGACGATGAGGCCCAGCGCCGTCCAGATCGCCACGACCTGCGCGATGACGATGGCGAACGCCGCCCACAGAGGGATGATGCCAGACGCCGTGAGCACGCCCACCAGCACGACCGCACCCGCCAGGAGAGCCGCAAAGGTGGCCGCGCCCACGACGCGGAACTCATCGAAAAGCCCGATGAGAGCGACCACACCGTTGGCGAGGGCGTCGACCGCTTCGGCGACGACGCGCGCCCAGCGTTCCAGGCCCTGCCTGATGAGGTCGGAGTTGGCGAGGAACCAGTCGCGGATCGTCGATGCCACGTCGAGCAGCACGGGGATCAGCGCCTCGCCGATGATGTTGCGCAGGCCCGTCGCGATGGCCTTGAGGTCGGTGAGCGAGTCGAGGAACGTCTCCGCCTGCTTGGCGGACTCCTCCGACATCACGATGCCCAGCGCCTCGGCCTCGTCGCCGAGCCGGGCCATGCCCTCCGCGCCCAGGTCGAGCAGCGGGACCATCCGGGCGCCGACCTCCTGCCCGTAGATGGACGTGGCGATCGCGAGCTTCTCGGTGGCGCTCTCGGCGTTCTGCACCGCTTCGGCGGTCTCCTCCATGAGCTCGGTCTGGTTCTTCAGCGACCCGTCGGCGTTCTTGATCGCGATCTGCACGCCGTTGGTGGTCGTGATGTAGTCGTCGCCGTTCTGGGCGGCCTTCTGCATGGCGGTGTTCGCCAGTTTGAGCGAGGCCTCGAGCTGCTGCTGGCTCACGCCCGCCTTCTCGGCGGCGAACGACAGGCGCTGGTACTCCTCGACCGTCGTGCCGGTGCGCTGCGCACCCTTGGCGGCCTGGTCGCCCGCGTTGGCGGTGGCCACAGCCACAGCGCCGAGCGCGCCGGCCGCGGCGACGCCAGCGCCCACGACGGCGGCCATGCCCTTGGCGGCCTCGCCGAGGATCTGGTTGAACTCCTTCAACCCCTGGTCGTCGACCTCGAAGCCCAGCCGGGCGAGCAGCTCCTTGATGATCACGACGCCCCCTCGCGGTGGATGTCGGCGACCTCGTCGAGCGCGTCCTGTGCGATGTGCGCCTCCAGCGCCCACGCGAACGGCATCCGCCGAGCCGCGGTCAGCAGGGCGGGGTCAACGCGGGCCCCGTGAGGCCCCTGGACGGTCGCGAGACGCATAGTCCACCAGTTCACGCCGGAGCGCGCCGAGAGGTCGAGGATGCGGCGGATACGCCGCTCCCGGAGCCCGCCCCCGCCTTCCCCTTCCCCGTCGCGGCGGTGATGGAGCTGACGATGGTAGCGAGATCCGGCAGGAAGCCGTTTCCCCGGGCCACCTTGGCCGCGGCGCGGAAGGCCTCGGAGTAGTTGCCGCGGAAGGCCGCGTTGAAGCTGCGCAGCTCCGAGAGGGGCTGGCCGTCGCGGTAGGTCTCGCCGAGGATGGCCCGCACCGTCGGGAGGTCCAGGGCCTCCAGGACCTGCCGGATGCCCCCGGCGACCTGCCCCGGGTCGATGGCCTCGGCAGCCTGAGCGAGCGCGCCAGCGTCCGCCCCGAGGAAGGCCCCGACGAAGTCCTCGTCCCCGCCCGCGGCGGCGGCCTGGAACGACGCGATGAGCTCCGGGGAGCCCAGCGCCTTGAGCAGCGGGGGGCCGACGATGGCGCAGATCGGATCGACGAGCGCGGAGGAGAGGCGAATGGCGAGCGCGAAGCCTTGGTCCGCCTCGAGGAGGTGGCCGGTGTAGCGGTGGCCGTCGATCTCGAAGGCGTAGGCGCCGTCGCTGTCTGCGAATAGGGAGGACATGGCGGGTGCTCCGTTGAAGGGTCAGCGCCGGGGAAAGGCCCCCGGCAGGGGTGGGGTCAGCCCAGGATGGACGCGCCCCGGGTGATGGTCGGGTTCGGCAAGAAGACCAGGAACTGCACAGGCTGGTTGGCCTTCTTGCCCATCAGCGGCGGGCGGTTCGTGAAGACGAGGCGGTTGCTCACGCACTTGTCGCCCGTCCGCGGGTTGTTGAAGTACGCGCGCCGGGCGAACGGGTCGGTGACGTTGTTGAAGACGTCCGCCGCCTGCTCGGCCTGGAGCTGCGCGAGACGCGCGTAGGCCGCCGAGGTCTGGTAGACCGAGAACGTCATCACGAAGCGGTTGTCGTTCGTGATCTCCACGAACGGGTGCGCGCCGTCCGCGCTGATGCCGTTGGCGATGGTCTCCGCCGTGACGGGCCCGATCTCGATGCCGTCGTCGGTGGTGCCCTTGATGCGGACACCGCCGAGGGTGCAGACGATGGACGCGAGGTCGTGGATGCCGAGGGACTGGCTCATGGGGGGCTCCTACGCTGCGCCGGTGATGGGCGAGGTCGAGAGGTTGAAGGTCATCGCGGCCGTGATCAGCGGGTTCTCGACGGTCGCGCCGTTCACGAACCGGAGGCGCTGGGCGGTGCGGTCGGCGGCCGTGATGGCCTGCGCGCCGATCTCCCACTGGCCGGCGTCGATGTGGCCTGCGCCGATGAGCACCTCGCCGAGCGCCTGGAGTTCGCCCTCGATGGCGCCCTGGCCCTCGGTGTCCACCGTGAGCTTGAGGCCCTTGGCGGAGAGCGAGACGACCATGTCGGCCACCCGCTCGGAGGAGCGGAACCGGATGAGGTCCGCGGTCAGGACGTGGTCGATGGGGCGCCCGTTCAGGTTGAGCCCCTTGAACGTGACGGCGGCGTAGTTCGTGCCGAAGTTGCCGATCCGGTTGCCGAAGTTGGCATCCAGGAACGCGGCCTGCGCAGCCGTGAGCGCGGTGGCGTAGGCGGCCACGCTGGAGAGCGACTGGTAGACCCACGGGGCCGAGGTCTCGTCGGCGTCGAAGGCCAGCACCTTGGCCGCCCAGCACTCGGCGCCCGGCTCGGTGTCCGACGAGTGGTAGAGCACGATGCCGCGCTCCTGCGAGAGGTAGCCCGTGGGCTTTCCGCTCGTGAGCCAGTCGGCGGAGCTGCTCTGGCCGATGCACAGGTAGAAGTTCCCGCCGGCCTCCTGCGTGGTCACCTCGGCGATCGCCGCGATGATGTCCGCGTCGGTGCGGCTGTTCATGACCAGCCCGTAGAAGTCGGCGTCGTCGGCGATGATCGCCTGGATGCCCTGCGCGACGGACTCGCCGCCCGCGTCGTCGATCTTGCCGACCTTGACCTTGTCCGGGCTGGGGGTCTGCGCAAACATCGCCTTGAGCTTGGTGGAGAGCGCCGACGTGATCTCGGACGCCGCCAGGGCCGCCTCGACCTCCTGGGCGTTGAGGTACGTCGCCGTGCGCGTGCTCGCCGGGTAGTCCTTGACGACGACCATGCAGGTGCCGAACGAGGCGCGCCCGACCGAGGCCGCGGCGAAGTTGATCGTGACGGTGGCGAGCTCGGGGAACAGCGAGCCGGGGCCGAACGAAGGCATGGAGGGCTCCTACAGGGTGATCGTCTGGTCGATGGTGAGGTCGGTGGGCGTGGTGCCCGCCAGCGTGGTGTCGCTGTCGACCGTGGAGAGGGCGATCGGGGACTCGGCGTCGTCCGATGCGGTGCGCAGACCATAGCCCACGTCGATGTCGAGCGCGTACCGAGGTTCCCACGCGGTGCCGAGGAGTTCGCTGATGTCGCGGACGCCCCCCGTCGTGGTCGGCGCGTTCACGCCGGCCGTGTCGAAGGCCTCGGTGACGCTGGCGAAGGCCAGCCGCAGCAGAGCGCGCTCGAGCCACGCCTCTGTGCCGGCGCCGAAGCCCTGCACGGAGACGGTCGCCCGCCGGATGCCGTTGGCGCGCCGGCGGGGGTCGCTGCTGCCGTCGAGGTCGCTGATGGTCTCGTCCACCCCGACCACCGCCCCGGGCGTCGTCACCTTGACCGTGAGGTAGGGCTTGGCGGGGCGCGGGGCGTCGGGCTCGGCCACGATGACCTGCGCGTCGGTGAGGGCCCCGCCGCTGTCGGCGTTGGCCTGGAGCCAGTCGCGCACGGCCTGGAGCACGGTCTCGGAGGCAGCCACCTACGCCTCCTGCACGCGGAGCAGCAGCCCGCGGTAGTGGGGGAGGATGGTCCGGTGCCTCGTGATGCTCTGGAGTTGGTACGTCTCGCCGTCGATGATGATCTCGTCGGGGGCGAGGTCGGTGTCGGGGTCCGCGGTCTGGAGCGCCGTCGTGGTGTAGATGCGGCGCGGCGACCGCTGCCGCTCGCCCAGGCTGAGGTTCTGGAGCGCCTGCTCCCCGAGCGGCTGCACGGATGCCTGGATGGTCGAGTCCACCGTCGTGGGCGTGTCGGCCCGCCCGTCGGCGCCGTAGGTCGTCGCCGTCGTGCGGCGGCGCAGGGTCACAGGCTCGGTGCTCAGGATGTAGCTCACGACCGCCCCCCGGTCCCGCGGCGGACCTCGGAGTCGATGGACGCGCGCATCCGGCCCGTGTCGATCAGCGGGTTCGTGGACTTCTTGCCGTTGGGGTTCGTGCCGCCGACCGATGGGTGCAGCGTGCGGGGCGAGTTGGGCGGGTCGCGGAGGTCGCGGATCGTGGCCTGCACGTCGCCGGCCGCCTCCATGCCGAGCAGCCCCAGACCATGCTCGAGCGCGAGCGTTCCCGGGCCTGCCACCTGGGCGGCCAGCGTGGCGTCGATCGCGTCGTTCAGCACCTCGTCGAGGCGCTCGACGTAGTCGTCGCGGTTCGTGTCGAGGGTCGACCGGATGAACGACCGCTCCGGCACTCGGCCGTCGCTGCTGCCGAACTCATTGACGGCGGCGTAGCCCGCCACCGTGATGCCGCCGTCCTCGTCGCGCACGCTGCCCTTGTCCTGCCGGATGCCGACCACGACGCCCATCTGGGCCCAGCCCATCACCTCGGCCTTGAGCGCGTCCAGCCCGCGGTCGATCACGACGACGACCGCCTCAGACACGCCCTCGGCGTCGGGCGGTCGGACGAGTGTGATCTTGCCCCTGCTCATGGGCGGCCCCGCTCAGGTGATGACGCCGAACCCGACCGCGGCCCGCGTGCTGCGGAGCTGGAGGTAGGCGAGACCGTGGTGGGTGCTGCGGTAGTAGTCGTCGCCCGCGGAGGCGACAGCACCAGCGAGCGCACCGTAGGCGACAGCCAGGTCGCCGGCGCGGAGGGACGCCACGGGGCCGACGCCGGCAGCGCCCCCGGACGAGGCCGCGGCCCGGGCGATGAGCGTGAACTCATGCGCCGCGAGCCGGGCCTTGGCAGCGTCTACGACGCCCGTGAAGGACGGCGTGTCGATGCGGGTGGCCACCTGCACGATCATCGTCTCCACGTCCGCGTCCGCCGTGGTGGCGAACTCGGGCGCGTAGAGACGGAAGACCGTGAGGGCGGCACTCATGGGTCAGACAGACCGGATCTCGACGCGGCGGCGCTCGGTCATCGCCTTGAAGGCGGGGAGCGCCTCCAGACGGGCCTTGGTCGCGGCGTCGATGACGAGGGAGGACCCCGCCTCCCGGCCCGGGTCGACCGGGTCCGTGGAGGCGAGGTGCAGGGCGGAGTGCTCCTCCTGCCCTCCCTTGTCGTACCAGGGGCCGAAGACCTTGCGGTCGGTCCCCAGGTTGATCAGGCGGAACTGCTTGGCGGGTGCAGGCATGAGGGAGCCTCTCAGCTGATGGAGTGGAAGGACAGCACGTTGTTGCCGACGTTGGGCATCTGCACGCCACCGAAGCCGGCGACGAGGTAGGACACCTCACCGAGGCCCTCGCGGACGGGCGGGAGCAGCGTCGGCGCCATGACCGACATCCACTCAACGCCTTCGGAGTCGTCGCGGTAGGCAAGGATGCCGTCCACGCCGGTGCCGTTGGCGTCCTTGAGCTCGGGCGCCACCGTCCACTTCTTGATGTGGGTCAAGTTGTCCTTGAGCCACGAGAGGATGGAGGTGTCGGTGGTCGTCGACCGCGGGGTCTTCGCCAGGTAGGACATGATCCGCGGAGACAGCGCGATGGCGTTGCTCTCGAAGACGGCGTCCGACTGGTTGAAGGCGTGGTAGGCGATGTCCGTGACGGCCGCGATGATCTGGGCCGCGGTGCTCGAGGACGAGATCGCGACGCCCGGGACCTGCTTGTCCAGGTACGGGTAGTCGAGGATGCCCCAGAGGTCCGCGTCCTGGTTGCCGCTCCAGAGGAAGCGGTTGATGGTGCGGTCGATGATGCTCCGCCCGGCCTTGATCTTCTGGGCGGTCGAGTTGATGCCCATGAAGTTGTCGGCCATCTGCTGGAACAGGTCCGTGTCGATGCCGATCGCGAGGTAGCGCACGGGGCGGACCATTTCGGTCTGACCCAGCTCCACCTTGGGGATGTTGCCGGCCGAGCCCGAGCGGACCAGAGCAGCCTCGCCCGCGGCGTAGGTGCGCCGGGACTTGTACTGGATGGCGCCGGGCTGGACCTCGGTGTTGCGGCTGAACAGGGTCAGGCCCGTGGGCTGCGCCAGCGGCTCGGTGAGCACGCGGCGAAGCGTCTGGGTGAGGTCCTGCGCACCGACACCGCCGAGACCGGCGGAGAAGGCATCGGCCCGGTTGGGGTCCACGCTGCGGAGGTGGGCCTTGAAGCCCGCGACCGTCTGGGTGAGGAACTGCCCCTGGAGATCGGAGTGCGGCATCCCGGCCGAGTCCATGCGGACCGGCGCGGTGGAGCGCGCGCGCGCGATCATGCCCACCAGCGCGGAGCCGGCGGACATGGGGGAGAGGCGGCCGTTGAGGCCGAGGTTGAAGACGGTGGCGGACATCAGCCGATCCTCCCAGACTCGACGCGGAGGACCGCGACGTCGTTGCTGCTGGTGCTGTACTCGTCACGTTCCCAGAGCGCCTTCTCCCGGGGGAGGTAGACGCGACCGGTGGCGGCCGAGTTGAAGAAATCGCCCTTGGTGCCGCTGGCGGCCCCGAGGTCGACGTAGACGGCGTCGCCGAAGCTGACGCCCTGCGAGTTCTCGACGTAGCCGAGGCCACGGGTGACCGTCTCCACGCCGATGTTGGCGGGGTAGGCCGGGTCGTCACCCGCGAGGGTGGCGTCCTCGATGTCCATGCGGCGCTTCGCGAAGCCAGCGAACAGACGCTGGAAGCTCGTGGCGACGCTGGGGCCCGTGGTGTAGGCCTTCACGACCGTGCCCGCGCCGTCCACCATGGAGGTGGCGTCGAACTCGGAGCCGGCCACGTCGGAGGTGAGCGTGATGGTCGTCGCGTCGGAGGCCAGCAGGATGGAGAGCCCAGCACCGAAGGCGGCGTCGAGGATCACGTCCATCGCGGTGACGAGCGCGGCGAGCGTCGCGGTCTGCGAGGTGGCGTAGGTCACCGTCTCGGCGTACCGGCGCCCCTCGAACAGGACCTCGAGGGTGACCTCGTCTCCAGAACCGACCGAGCCGTAGGTGAACGTCTCGACCTGCGCCGAGAAGTCGGCGGTGGAGGCGACGTGCCCGATCATGTCGGGGCGGTCCGCGGTGTAGCCGTTGTTGACCATGGCCTTGCCGAAGCCGACCGAGGACGCGGTGGCCGCGGCGGTGGTGGCGGCGACGCTGCCGAGGTCGCCCGAGCCGGCGTCGGCGACGGTGACCGTGATGGCCTGGCCGGGGTAGACCGCGGTGAGCACGATGCTCGGGCTGGCGCCGCTGGCGACCATCTGGCCGCGGGCGACCGGGTTGGCGTTGATGGCAGCGACGAGACCGGCGTGGATCTCCGCGACGGTGGCCGAGGCGTCCGACGTGAACTCGGAGGCGCTGCCGCCGATCGTCACCGAGTAGTCGGTGTCGTTCGTGGCGCCGCCGACCGTGATGGTTGAGACCTGCTTGGCCTGCGGGTTCTTATTCGTCAGGAGCAGCGACTCAAAGGAGCCGATGATCTGGCCGATGAAGCCCTGGGCGTGCTGCGACTGGACGTCGCCCGCGCGGACGTGGAAGTTGGCGGCGCTCACAGGCGGCCTCCGTTGTTCGTGGTGTTGGCGGAGTCGAGGTGCGACCAGCCGTCAACGTAGGGCACGTCGGCGGCGTCATCGCGCTTCGGGGTGGCGGCGGGCGTCTTGCCCCAGGCGTCGTGACGCCCGGCCGGGGTGACCTTGGCGGCCTTGACCTTGGCAGCGGCGACGAGGCCAGCGACGTAGTCGTCGGAGGCGTCGGCGCGCAGCTCGGGGACGACCGTGGCGGCGAGGGCCCGACGGATGGCCGGGAGGTCGGCCGCGGCGTCGAGCTTGATGCCCAGCTTCTCGGCGGTCGCGGTCAGGTCGGCCTTGTCGGCGGCGTCCTGCTTGACCTGCTCGGCGGCAGCGGCCTCGTCGGCCTTGCCCTTGAGCTCGTCGCGCTCGGCGATGGCCGCGTCGCGCTCCGCCATCATCTTGTCCATGTCCGCCTTGGCGACCATGTCCTCGTTGGCGGCGACGGCGTCGTCGCCCTCCTTGATCTTGGCCATCACGGCGGAGGCGATCATGTCGATCACGTCTCCGTCGGCCATGTCGGTACGGACGTCGAGGCCGAGTCGGCCGGCGAGCGTCGCGAGCTTCGGGTTCATCCCTGCTCCAGGGTCGGTGGTGGTGCCCCGGGAGGGGGCGGGGACCTGGACAGCGTCCAGCGAGTCGGCGCGGATCGGCACGTCGGTGCCTCGCCCGCGCGCCGTCAGCGCGAGGTGGTTGACCGTGCGCTCCATCTGGCGGGCGTCGTAGGCGCCCCACTTCGGGTGCTCGCCCGGGGTCATGTCGAGCCGGACGGTGTAGCCCGGGGACACGTCCCGCAGCCGCTTGGAACGGAGCCCGTCGATCGCGTCCCGGCGGCGGACCGCGGTGCGGACCTTGCAGTAGCCGCCCTGCGTGTCCTCCTCGACGTAGACCTCGCCGTCCACGTCGCCCACGCCGTACTCGCCGACATTGTCGGGGGTCACGAACTCGGGCGGGTGCTCGTCGGTCACCGCGGCGCGGCCGATCGACTTGGCGGTGCTGTCGACCGCCTCCCGGGTCACGAGCTCGCGCCGGATGCTGCCGTCGGCCTGCCGGTACTCGAGGATGCCCTCCCGGCAGACGATGGCCTCGCAGAGCAGCGAGCCGTCAGCGCGCGGGTGGGGCGCGGCGAGGATGGCCCCGGCGAAGTCGTACCGCCGAACCTCGACGAGACCCGCGGGGGTCTTGGGGTTCGCGGGCGTGGCGGCCGGGTCCATCTGCCATCCGAGAGGAGGGGGCTACCCTCTGGGGATACCGTGCCGGGGGCGGGTGTGTCAACCCGGCCAACTACGTTCCGATCTGGGACGCGCCGATCGCTGCCTCATTTGCCTCGCGCGCCGCCTGCTCGCGGGCCAGCCGCTCGCGCTGCTTGGGGCTCACGACGGCACGGGCCACGCATCGGCAGTTGATGGCCTCACCCGGGTGGGCGGGCTCGCCGCTGCGGCCGGCGACGGGCGGCTCCGACCACCGGTAGAACTTGCCGTCCAGCGCGTAGTGGCTCGGTCGCGCGTCCGGGTACAGCCCGCCCGGCGCGCCCGTGACCCGCTCGTCGCCCGCGGTCTGCCACTGGTACTCGTCGATCCCAAGCTGCGTCTGCCGGTGCTGGGTCACCTGCCCGTTGAGCTTGGCGATCTGGTCCCGCCCGATGAGACGCGCCCGGCTCTCGGAGACCTCGAAGCGGCGGGTGAGCTCCTTGGCGAACTGGTCGGTGGTCGTGCCCTCGCGGAACGCCTTCTGGACCAGCGCCTCCAAGTCCTCGAAGTAGCGCGCGTCAAGGGACTTGATGAGCGCGACGTTCTCCGCGATGAACGCCTCATAGATCAGCGCCGTCTCCTCCGTGAACACCTGGATGGTCGGCACGACCTGCGCGAGCGACCGCTGGACCTGGCGGGTGGTGAACTGCTCGACCGCCATGGCGAGTTCGAGAAGTTCCCCCTCGTCGATGGGCGCGACGGCGTCGATGGCGGCAGCGATCGACCCGATGTCCAGCGACAGCTCGCCGACGAACTCGTCGAGCGCGTCGGTCCGCTCGGTGGCGCGGGCCTTCCGGAGCACGGGGGCCATGCGCGCGCGCACCAGGTCCCGGGCGAGGCGCGCACGGCGGAGCAGGGCCCGGCGGTATCGCTTCTCCAGCGTCTTGGGCTGGCGGACCTGCCCGGCGACGGCGCGGCGGGCCATCAGCGACCCCGGCTCGGCATCGGGCGGACGACGATGGTGGCCACCGGGAGCCGCGTGGGCTCCAGCGGGTCGGCGGTCTTGGCGGTCCGACACTGGCGCGGGATGAGCACGCACAGCAGGCAGCCGAGGACGAAGGACGCGGAGAGGGTGCGACGGCGGGTCATGGGTCTCGCTCCAGGCGGTAGACGGCGACGGTGCCGTCGGGCTTCAGGTGGACGACGCGCTCCAGCCGGGCGCGGAGCGGGGCCGGGGCGGCCCGCCATTCGTCCTCGAGCGCGGACAGGCCACGCAGGACACCCCGTAGCCGGGTGAGCACGCGGGAGTCGTCTGCGGACGCCACAGGCTCGACGTCGCCGAGGGGCAGGCCGGCGGCGGCCATCGCGTCGCGATCAGCCCGGTCCATCGTCGCCCTCCACAGTTCCGGCCGCCCCGGGGGATTCCTCGCCCTGGGCAGCGAGCAGCGCGGCCTCAGCCTGCGCGAGCAGGTCCGGGTCGGTCTCCTCGGCGCGCTCTCGGTCCTGCTCGGCCTGCTCCTCGGGGGTGAGCGGCTGGATCTCGAGCGCGAACGTGCCGCCGCTGTACCGGCTGCGCGCCACCCGCTCAGGGGTCAGCACGCCGTCGAGCATCGCGATCTGGTCCGCCTGCGTGTGCTTGAGGCGCAGTTCGGCGAGCTCCAGCGGCGACGGCTTCGCCAGCGGGGCGAACTCGACCGACCAGCCCTCGGGGACCTGCGCTCCCGCCGCGGCGTACAGCACGGGCACCAGCTGCTCCAGCGCCGGCTTGATGTGCTCCTCCTGGTAGGCGCCCACGCGGGCGTACCAGTTCGCCTGCCAGCTCCCGCCGTCCGTCGACATGCCGCCCGGGGCCTGCCCGTACAGCAACTCCACCGGGATCTCCGTGAGCATCGCCAGCTCGGCCTTGGCGTGCTCGGAGAGGTCTTTGAACCCGGAGGCGTTCGCGCCCATGCGCTCGAACCGGTCCTGGCCGCCGAGGAACACCGCCTGCCACGCCGATTTCATCTGGTTGATGGTCGACAGTTTGCTCAACCACGCGGAGCGGTCGGACCCCGCGGAGGCCCCGGCGGCGTTCCCGAAGTGGAAGACCGCCATGGTCAACTCCTGGGCGAGTTTGGCGCCGCCCCCGCTGATGTTGCCCATGTATCGGATGGCGTCCCACAAGGCCTGACCGATCGCGTCGGCGTCGCCCCACGTCTGCCCGGCGAGGCCCGACGACGACGGCGGCAGCGACTCGCCGTAGAACCGGAGCAGCCGCGTGTAGTGGACCGGCTTGCCGCCCGCCATCGCCACACCGACGCGCCGCGGGGTGATCCAGAACGTCTCGGGGCGCCCGTAGTTGGGGCTCTCGAGGTCCGTCGTGTAGCTGGCCGGGCTCAGCTCCCGCTTGTCGAAGACCTGGAGCGCGTGCAGCGCGGTGACCGCGGCCGGGTCCAGCGGCTCGTCGAACTCGCCCGGGTCGTCGGTGACCATCCAGATCCGCGACTCGCCGAAGGTGCGCGCCCAGGTGTCCGCGGCCCGGAAGGCTCCGGCGACGTTGAGGTCCCGCTGGATGCCGTGCAGCGGGCGGGGGTCGTCGCTGTCATCCAGGACGGACCAGCCCGCGCGGGTCGCCTCCCGGGGGTAGATCTCCACGATGCGGCGGTAGATGGTGCCCCGGAGCAGCGCCAGCAGTTCCTCGTCAGCGAGGTACGACCGCTCCACGTTCGGCCGCGCCGTGGACCCGCTGTCGGAGGGCAGGCCCATGCCGCTGAGCGGGTTGCTGAACGCAGCGCCCGAGCGGGACGCGCCCAGCGCGTTGGGCGTCGCGTCCTCCCGCGCCATGGGGGCAGCGGGGGCCGTCGGGCCGGGCGCGGGCTGGGAAGAGTCCACGCGGAGCGCCAGCGCCGTCGCCAGCCGGGAGCGGAGGTTCATCGGGCTGGGCATGGGTCCTCGGGGTGCGCGGTGACGCGATCATAGCCGCCGGGCCGGGGCGGCGCATGGGGGGCTCAGAACAGCGAGCCGAAGAAGTCGAGGCCGGAACCCCCGGCGGCGCCGTCCGCGACGGCCCACCGCATCACGATCTGCGACGCCGCGTCCACGTCGTCGTCGTGCGCCCCCTCGGGGAAGGCGCACCAGCACGCCAGCAACTCCTCGACCCACGGGGCGATGCTCGGATCGGGCAGCACGATGGCCTGGGACTCGGCGGCCCGCTCGAGGTACACGGCGCGAGCCCCCTTGGACTTGTCCTTGCCCGGCGTGTCGCGCGTCGGCGAGAAGTCGACCAGGAACGGGAACCGCGGCCGGCGCACCTGCAGGTAGGTCGAGCCGTTCGCGGTGTCCTCGATGTAGACCCCGCCGCCGCGGGTGATGAACGGCTTCCACCGCTCGATGAGGCCGTCCATGCACTGCTCGAACTCGGGGTAGCCCATGCGCTCGGTCGCGCGGCCCAGGACGTACCGCTTGGCGCCCTTGCGGGCCCAGACGTGGATGGCGTGGAAGTCGTTCGTCTCGCGACCCTTCTTGGCTGCGTCCGCCGACACCCAGACCTCGTCTGCCGTCGCCGCGATGTCCTCGGGGCGGCAGGTGTACCGCTCGCGGAACCACTCGCGCCGGATGCGGCCCCCGCTCGTCTGCCCCGGCGTCTGGTCGAGCTGCGCGGCCGACTGCGCCAGCCCCAGTTTCTTGCGCAGGATCGCGACCTCCTTGGCCGGGAACTTCACCGGGAACAGCAGTTCCCCGGGCTCGGTGCGGGGGTCGTGCTCATAGGCTTGCTCGTGCTCCGGGTCGTAGGCCATCGGCAGGCAGACGACGCGCCAGCCGCCCTCGGCGAGCGCGCGGCCCGCGGGGTCGTTGACGTGCAACCGCTGCATGATGAGCGTCCACCGGGCGGTCGCCAGGTCGTTGACGCGGGTGGGGAGCACCTGGTCCACGATGCGCCCGACCTCGGCGCAGCGCCGGGCGATGGTCTCCGACGACCCCATGATCACCTCCTTCACGTCGAGGAGGTCGTCCATGTTGATGTCGTCGGCGCGCTTGCCCGTGATCTTCGACCGGATGCTCCGGCACTGCCGGAACCCGCGCCGGGTGTTCTCGAAGTTGGTCTTCTCGTTCTGGTCGTGGGTCAGGCGCCACGCCGGGTCACCGCGGCGGCGGGAGGCCTCATCCGACAGGCCCTGGTACTCGGGGGAGGTCATCACCTCGCGGGTGCGCCGGCTGTCGCGGACCACGAGGTCGTCGTCGTTGGCCAGGAACAGCTTGCGCCGCTCGGGCGTGAACAGCCACTCCCACGCTGGGGCGAAGACGGACGTGAGGAGCGACTTCATCATCCCGGGCGGGATCATGATGAGCAGGCGCCGGTGAGCCTCGCTCCCGTTCATCTGCTGTTGGAGCTCCCAGCACAGGACGTCCAGGTGCCAGGTCCAGACGAGCGGGGTCCCCGGCTCGACCGCTTCCCACATCAGACGCACGAACGCCGCGAAGGCCCCGCGGACGTGGCGCCGCAGGGAGAGCTCCCGAAGGAGTCGGCACTCCTTGACTCGGGCTCGCCGCACGAGCTCGCCACGCAGCGCGCGAGCACGGGCGACCGCTGCGTCCGCCTCGTCGGGGGCTCGCTTGGCTGCGCTCACCCGGCTTTTCCGCCCTCGAGCACCTCAAGCTGCGGACCCAGCGCCTCGAGCTCCGCGAGCAGTTCGTCGTCGGTCCGCTTCTCGTCGCCGACGGCGCCCTCGACGACCACCTCCGCCCGCGTGGTCTTCGGCAGCCCGGCGCGGTCAGCGACCTCGCGGAACGCGGACAGCACGTCACGATGCGACGCCGCCGGGTCCAGCAGGATGCCCCGGAGGCGCTGGATGGCGAGCGGGAGCAGGTCGGCCGCGGCCTCCTGGGACGCGACGACCCGGTGGGCCCGCGCCTGGTCGAGCGCCGTCTGGAAGTCCTCGGCCTTGCGCAGGCGGTAGACGGTGGCCCGGCTGTACTTGGTCCGCTCGACGATCTCCTGCGGCATGAGCCCCTGGAGCACCAACTCGAACACCGTCTGTTTCTTGCCCCGGAACACCCGCGGCGGCGGCGGCGGCTCGCAGACCCCGAGCGACACCGCGCGGACCTCGCGCTGGAGCGCGGCGAGCATCTGCGCGTCACCCGACAGCGCGCCCTTGGTGATGGCGCGGTCGATGGCGTCGGCGAGCCTGGCGAGGGGCTGGCCGGCGTACTGCTCTCGGCGGGGCTTGCGGGGCATCAGCGGGGTCCGTTCAGGAGTCGGTGGAGGCTGCGCGCGAACGCTTCTACAGCGTGCCCCACGCCGGCCGGATGCGAAACACCAGCGCGGCTAACCACTACCTGCTCCCCGACTCGAGACAGGACGACCGCATCGGCCTCGAACGTCACAAGCCACCCGAGGGGCGCGCACACCGGGGCCTCCCCGGGGGGCGAGCAGAGCAGGTAGGTGCGCTCATTCGCCACCGTGCCCCCGCTTGTGCGACTCCCGCAGGATCTTCGGCGCGATGCGGTGCCAGTTGACCGCGTGGTGGATCCGGTAGTTATCGGACCTGTGGTCGCCCATTTCGCCAATCGACACGCCGGAAGGGCAGAACATCGGGGTATACGCTGTTTTTAGGTAGGTTCCCGCATCCAGGTACACGTCCGTCATGCCTCCAGCGTTGCTCTGGGTCTGTTTCTGCACGAGTTTGAGCTGCATCACCGTGAGGAACAGATCCCCAAGCCGGCTGCGGGTCGTGTAGGTGTTCACGTCCTCATTCACTCGCCCGACGAACTGGAAAGGGCGGTCGAGCGAGCACACGAACGAGTTCATGGCCTTCCGCCGGAGGCTCACGCCCCTGTCGACGTTGCCTGATCCCCCGATGAAGTCGCCCCCCTGTGCCATCGCGACCGTCAGCGCAGGGGTGACCTCGTGGAAGTCGAGCAGCGCCCCCACCACCTCATCCATGGTCGTCCGCACCGCGATGGTCGCCCACTCGAACCGGCGGTCTACAGTGAACTCGAAGGCCATGTAGTCGTCATCAAACTGCACGAACCTGCGACAGCCGACGCGCTCCGCGAGCGTGAAACACGCATTCCGCGCGTACACGATCGTCCGCCTGTCGTCGAAGTTGTCGGCCTCGTCGAACGTCTTGGCTATCTCCACCTTGCTAAACTGGAGCACCAGGTCGCCGTACCTCTCTCGATACAACGGCTCGGTCTTGTCCTCGTCGTCGATGACGATGAACACCTTGCCGGTGTACCCCGAGTCCATCAGCGTGCGGTATGTGTGGACCCGGTCGGGGCGCCCGTGGGTCAGGATGAAGATGCAGAAATCGTCAGGCACCGGCATGATCTTGCTCCATCCCTGCCAGTTCTGCCAGCCGCTTGGACATGCGGACGAATCCGTACTCCACCGCCTTGTCGAAGTCGATAATGACGAGCCCCGACCGCTCCATCAGGTCCTGGACCTCCGGGGAGGCATGGCAGTAGAACTCGGCGATGTTGCGGAAGTGGAACGACGTGTGGCGGTCGGCCGCCCGGCGAAGGAACGCCGCGACGTCCGCCGGGATGTCGGCCTCGTCGATCTGCGCCTGGAGCTCCGCCGTCTTGGTGCTGTCGATCAGATCCGAGAGCGGCGGCGGGTGGTCCATCTTGGGCTCGTAGATGGGCGCCTTGATCTTCTTCGTGTAGAGGTCGTCGCCTGACCCGTCACCGTCCCCGGCCCCCTCGCCGTCGCCGGATGCGAGGTCCTCGAGCAGCGTGGACACCTCGTCGTCGCCGAACCCCATCCCGTCGAAGTCCATCCCCTCCATGTCCAGTTCGTGGAGCAGACGGGCGACCGCCTCGTCGTCGTCCTCGGCGTTCTTCGCCTGCCGGTTGTCCGAGAGCGCGTAGGCCTTGAACTGCGCCTCTGACGCGAACTCCTCGAACATGACAGGGACCATGTCAGGCCCGACCCCGGGGGGCGCGTTGCGCGGCACGAAGCTGGGGTCCTCACGGAGCAGCGCCTGCATCGCCAGCCGGCGCCCGTGCCCCGCGGCGATGCGCGACTCCGACCGCCACGCGGTGAGCGGCACCAGGAAGCCGAACCGGCGGATACCCGCGGCGAGCTTCCGGGTGCTGTCGTCGCTGTGCTGCCGAGCGTTGCGGTCCCACGGGGCGAGCCCGTCGAGTGCGACCCACTCAGCGGCGGGGGGCGTTGCGTCCGGGGTCGTCATGCGTCACCTGTTACTTGCTGACGTGCAGCGGGATTGCCGGCGGCGTCGACCTCGGGAGGCCACGTCTTGCTGTGCGTGTTGGCCCACCCCCAAGCAGTCGCGCGTGCCGCGACCTCGGAGGCTGCCCCGGCCCGCTCGGCACACTCCCGCCAGGTCCCGCCAGCAGCGCGGACGAGGTACGCCCGGCGCCCAATCGTGGGGCGCTCGTCAGGTGGCGGCAGGGGCGGGAACGTCGGAAGGGCCATCCCGGTGACCGTAGCACGCCCCGCGCAGACCTCGCAACGCATGGCCACGCCCGCCCCGCGCCGCAGTCACCACGGCCGCAAACGATCCCGCGCACTTAGCCCGTCCCATTTGGCGCCCCTTGGTAGCGTTCCCGTCCCGGTCGGCACGAGCGGCGGCGTCAAAGGCGCGAATGCGGAGCACAGCGCCAGCCAGCAGCGAGGCACCGGCCGGCGTCTTGCCGCTGAGGTTGCGCCCTGCTGGGGTTCCGCTCACGGCTGCCCCTTCCCGTGTTTGGGGTCGTCCGTCTTGCCCTCGCCCCCAGCTACCTCCGTCTCCGCAATCCGGTAGATGCACCGCTCCGGGTCGTCCGACTCGCACATGACGTGCAGCCCCGCCCCTCTCTTGCTCGCCAGCACGCCCGCGATGTGCCGGCACTTGGGCCGGGCGCTCCACGGGTCGCTGCTTCGGGTGGCGGTCCAGTCTGCCGTGATGGTCCATCCGTTCTGGACTTCCGCTGCGGTGTGCGGGCCGGAGACGAGGCGGTAGCCGGGCGGGATGTCGGGGGTGTCCATCGTCTCTCCGTAGTCCGTAGCGGGCTCCAGCCCGCACCCGTGAAGCCCCGACCCTGGAGGGTACGGGGCGGGCGAGGGGCCCGGTGGGCTCACCGGA
>Ga0233414_10000165_pt1 | contig 29227 bp, 42 predicted proteins | sample Na_anoxic_10_MG_FD_189020 | JGI IMG/M metagenome (GOLD analysis project Ga0233414, IMG submission 189020) | Seawater microbial communities from Saanich Inlet, British Columbia, Canada - Na_anoxic_10_MG | ecosystem: Environmental > Aquatic > Marine > Inlet | place: Canada: British Columbia... | reverse complement strand
ATAGTTTTCTACACCAGATTCTTTTATTAATTTATTTTTAGACTCTTTGACTGTTGGACAATCACAAGGAATAATAACATCCGAATTAATATAATTTTCCACTTCACTATATTTAAGGGACATAGCTGGGTATCCAGTATGGAACATATCAAAATACACCCTAGTTCTATTTAGTATTGCTAGGTCGTTTAGTTTATCCGTGTCTTTTGGCGTTTGTATTTCTGAAATTTTAACAAGAACATCACCATGACTATTACTTTTAAGGGTTACACACTTACCCACCTCTATAGGACTTTCATCAATCCAACCAAAGTCATCCATTTCTTCCCTTATAATTCTTTTAAGATTCATATACTATAAATATATCTTTACCATTTAAAATCATTTTATTATTATTGATAAACATGAAAGATTTTTTAAGAAACTTACAATTTATATTCAGACCTAAATTTTGGACAATGAATTGCCAATATGATAAAGATTGGGATGTTGAATTTAATAGATTATTAGATGAGTATACCTTTAGTGGTATTGGTGAATGTACCGCAAAATTAGGTGATACTGAAATTTGGGTAACTAATTATCCATACGCTTCTTTTATATCATTACCTTTCGGTTCCTCCATCAGACCCTCCAGATTAACCATTATTAGAGCAAAAAAACAGTTTGACAGAGATAAATTAAGGTTACAGATATTGGGATGTATATACCCACCACGTTCCCAAAGAATGGAAGAACTACAAAGAGAACTTATTGAGATAAGAGAAACATTAGACAAATTAAGAGCTTCTAATTATAAAAATGATATTATGGGTGATACAATAATTAAAAAACATAAATTTAAATAGAATAAAATTTTGCCACTTAATAGATAATACTTATATTTGTGTATATTAAAAAAAAAGATTATGATTAAGAAACTTATTTATTCCATACTAGTATTATTAACAGTAACATTTTCTTCCTGTAAGAAATTTAATGAAGATTATCATAAACTTAGGTTTCATATTGAATTTATTGACGACTGTGATGGTGGTTTTTCTAACTTTATTGACGTTAGATGTAAACCTAATTACTCAAATGATGAACCAGTCTTACCTTTAAGTGTTATTGAACCAGGTTATGAATGGGACTATGAATTCTTACAACTTAAAGATGGTGATAATGTAGAATTTTTGGTTTCACCGCAACAAGGTTATAGATTTATAATGAGTGTTTATGTTGATGAGGTTATGGTATCCTATAGAGAAATACAAGGTTTGTATGGTGGTTACTACGGTACCGTTTTAATAGACCAAGGTGGTATCAACAATACTGAATCTAATACGGGTTACATAAATTTTACTTACTATGAATAACTTTATGTTTTTATTACATATTTAAATTATATTAACAATTGTAATAACGTCCCTTATATAATTAAGGTTTTTTGTTAATAAAAAAAGGGGACGTAAAGTCCCCTTTTGAATTTAAATAATTAATACCCTATATATCTATAGGTTTAATATCTTTAAATCGTTTTAATATTTCATCCTCTTCTTCTAAATCCCTAATCTTACCTAAACCATCTATTAAAGATTGTGCGGACATAACTTTCCAATCCACCTTATTTCTAATATCATCAACCTCATTCTCTATTTCATAACCCCACTCATCATAATCCTCTTCTGATAAATTTTCCAGCTCCTTTTGAATTATTTTATGTTGAGCCCAAACAGTATCATTTATCTCAGCTAATTCCCACCAAATAGAACGTAAGTCTATTTCATCTTTAATAATCTCATCTATAGTCAAAAAAGTAATAATGGAAAACCTATTATTAATTTTAGAAATTAAAGATTGTGTTAATTTTTTATATCTGTCTAAACTTTCCATTCTTAACCAATTTCTACAGCTTTTTCCTTAATCATACCCATAATGTTAGTCGGAAACTCTACATCCTTTTTATTAATGTAACTATCTAGTAACCCATTAGTTGTTTTAATACCGTACATTTTTGTGGATGGTTGTACTTGTTTTTTTAACTTCATCATATTAATGGTTCTATATGACTCTGGGTTTAATGGGTCAACTTTAATTAGTGAGTCAATAAGTTCTAACCCTTCATCAGATTCCCCACTAGATAAAAATACATAAAAAGATGTTTCATTATGTTTTTCTCTTTGTTCATCGGTCATTGACCATTTTTTCATTAAGACCTTACTATCTGTGTTATTTATTAATTTATTATCAATTTTACCACTGATATTATATTTTATAACATCATTAAAAACATCCTCACTTAAAGAGTTCATGATATTAAAATTATTAAGTATTTGTGGGTTATTAATAACTAAACTTTCTTTTTGACTAACAGATAAATGCTCTTTCATTTTTTCATAATCTGAAGAAGAAACCGTGCCAACAACATAATTTTTTATAAAATCATTTTTTTGTTCATCACTCAACCCATCAACTATTGTTGTAAATACATTGGAATTCAAGTTACCCATAGAAATGATTTTATCAATCACACCTGACAATTGTTCTTTAGATAAAAATTGTTTGAATTTTTTGTATTCATTGACTTTAGGTGAAACAATAAAAGACTGTATTTGTGTGTCTAATTTTTTCTTTGTGTATGATGGGTTATAAGCTGAAACCGCATTCATCATTTTTTCTGTAACAAAGTCTGGGGTATCTCTGTGGCTAGAGTCTTGTGCGTCCCACCACGTTTTCCTATTATCACCACCATCAAACCTCCACTGTAAAGCCCATTTATAACCCCTTGGTGATTCATCTCTAGTAACATCCTTTCTAAGGAAATAATAAAAATTAGAGTGTTTACTATAGTCATCGAAATGGTTATTTGTATTATTAGAATTATTAGTAGCGGCTATACACCACTTACTACCAGCCCCATATTTACATGAGGCTTCAACTGTAAAAGGTGCCATAATAACAACATCCTCATCCTCATATATTTTACCCGCCTCTTTAGATACTCTCACATCTTTTTCAGCCTTTAAAGCACTATCTACAACAATTTTTAAATCCACCAATGTTTTATAACTATTAATATCCTTATTATTTATTCTTTGTAGATTTCTATGGAAATCTGAAACAACTCTAGCTACAGTATCAGCTGTCGGTATATCTTCATCTTTATTTTTCCCTAAAGCCGTCTTAAGCATCCAATTTAGGTACTTATTATTACCAGATGGGTCAACATCAGACAGTAAATTTACCAAATCTGTATGTTCTTCACCGTATATTCTAATTGCGTCCTCTTTTCTACCTTCCAATAATATATTAGAATCAAGTATTTGTGATAAGTTAAAATCCATTTTTATGCTTTTTTAATAAATATCATTTGTTTTGCTTAAATTTCCTAGATTTCTTTAAAGTTTCCTGTAATCTATACTTTGTTACTTTACTACCTTTTTTCATATTAAGCTTTGCGGGTATAAACTTAAGGTTATCCATCCTACCTATAATCTCTGGTTCTATATTTTTATTAAACCCTTCAGATATACTACACATATGGTCTAAATGATAACAATTCCTACCATAAAAACAACGCTTAGAGTGATTCCTTAGTTTATTTAACGGTTGTGATTCAGTTATAGACCAAACTTTTAAATAATACAATCTTTTTTCTAAATTTTTAATTTTATTAAGTTTACGTTTTTTTAAGTTAGGGTGTTTTTTTATGATATCTCTACACTCTTGCATTAACCCCAATTCCGCTTTTGTTCTTTTAATTGCCATTTACAATAAATATTTAATTATTATATTTATATTAAAATAATAAATTATGACAACAAATGAAGATAAAGCCAAACTGTACGACCAGTTATTAAAGGAGTATGATGTAAAGGCTAGAGAAGTGTCTATACTTAAAGGTGAATTTGAATTAACTAGAGCTGATGAGTTAAAGATTAGGGAATTAAAGGTTGAGATGGACGCAATACAAAAAAAAGCCATGAACTTAGGTTCACTTTAATTTGACTATTAACAACTTATCGTTATATTTAAGTATGGGGATATTCTGGATTTGACTTGAGGTAAGGAGGATTAGAATAAGCATGTCGTGAAATGATACTATCACGTAAATCTGTGTATTACAACTCTTAAATGGAAACATTTTAGAAAATGCTACTGTAGGTCACGTTGTGACTAAAGGTGCAGCTGTAGTGGCCTAATTAGATTAGGACAACTACCCATAACCACCGAGACTCCGATATTGGTTTTTGGTTATGTCAACGTATCGGGAACAGACTTAGTATGGTATAGTAGCCAAGTCGAACTACTATCAATGTCGTTGAGTATTGTTATAAAACTCAAATATTTTTGGTAAGTTAGAAAACTTAATCCTAAACATGTAGAAATCTATTTGATAGATTTTAAGGACACGGGTTTAATTTCGGACCCATCTATTGGTGACAATGGATTAAAAATTGGATGAACTCAGGGAAATCTTAACACGTAATGGTGATGACAATCCTGAGCCAAGCTTACAGAGTAAGAAGGTGCAGAGACTACTGGAGTATGGCGACATACTTAATTACCAGCAAGAGCGTCCGACATCTCAATGAGATGATGATATAGTCCAAACAGTAATGAAAATTATTGAGTATTTACGACTCCCGTTATCTCCACTTTTGTTTCCTTATTTAGAAAAATAAGGTGGTGGAAACCAATAGTTTTAACAATAGTTTTAACCATTCGGCCCTAGGAAGACTCATAGCAATATGGGTCTTTTTTAGTTTTTCAGATATTTATTATCAAATAACAATACAAAAAAAACAAAAAAAATGGAAAATGTATTTGAAAAAGTAAAAGGTTTTTTTAAAGGAATAACAGATTTAATGTTCGCATTTCTAACTGTAGGAATTTTAGTACAGGTACTCTTTGGAGCACCAGTATTCGGAATGGACGTAGTTGGTAATGTAGTAGCTTTAATCGAGTCTTTAGGTAACTCTGGATTTGTAGGTTTACTAGCGGTAGTTTTGTTAGTTAATCTATTAAGTAAGAAGTAGGTTTTTTAAAATATGTACATATTTAAGGAAAGACTCACAGAAATGTGGGTCTTTTTTTTACGTTAGATAGTTTGTTTATTTAAATATTTTTATTATATTTGTGTATAATTAAAAAAACAATAAACTATGGACTTCGTAAAAATACCCACAAAACAACCAAAACATGAATTCATACCTGAATCAGAACTCAGAGGACAACAGCTCCGTGATTTTGTTTTCGCTGGAAATGCTTTGTTCACGATTTTAAACACAACTAGTGGTAATTACGTAACTTTCAAAGTTAAGAAACATAAAAAAGATGATGTTTGGTTTGTTACTACTTTAGGCCAATATGGAAGTTACACTTTTATTGGTACTTGTTTTTCTGACAAAAAATTTGTGTATAGTAAGGATTCCGATATTTCCGAAACAGACCAAAGTGTGGTAGTACTTAAGTGGTTCCTAACAAATTTTTTTAATAACCAAAATAACTACGAAGAAGTTAAAGTTTATCACCACGGAAGATGTGGAGCCTGCGCTAAGGTATTAACAACACCAACATCTATTAGAGAAGGTATTGGTCCGGTTTGTAGTGGTAGAAAGTATAAAAAAAAGTCATGATAGGACTTTTTTTATAATGAAATAATGTCTATAATTGTAATGTATTGTATAACTAAAAAAAATAACTAAAAAAATGGCAACAAAATCTAGAGCAACAAGAGGTGGTGGGTATGTTTGTAAAGTGGGAAACTTTGATATCAGACATAAAATTACAACACCAAGAAAAAGTAAAAATTTAAAAGGTGATACTATTATCACACCTGGGTCTGTAGAAGCCTCAGTCTATGAAGGTCGTAACTTATTTAAGGGTGGTTTTAATGACCACACAAAAGCTATTCAATATGCTTGGGGTAGGGTAAAATCTTCAAAATTACAACACATAGTCTCCAAAAAAGTAATCACTAAATATAATTTAGTGTGATGAACAAAGACAAAATCGTAGAATTTTTAAACGATAAAAATACCTATAATACTATTATGGGTATTTTGGACTATAAACTTGTCTTAAATAATAATAAAGAAACTTTAACAGACTACCCCACACATTCTTTTATTGCTGGTGGTGCTATAGCTAATACTATTTATTATCTTTTAAATAAAAATAAATTCGACTCACCAATAATAAATGATATTGATTTATTTTGTATTAATAACACTCACGAACCATACCAATATTTTTCACACCCTGAAAATGAAAATTTTATTCACACAACATTAAATGAAAATATTAATATTGATGGGTATGGTAGAGTGTGGCGAGGTTCTTGTGGTGAATCCTTATCAATGGTTAGCAGTAATAGGTTTGGGGTCTTAAATGAAGTTAAAATAGATGTTAGTTTACGTAATGATAGTGAGTTTAATGAGGTAAATTATTATTTAGATATTTTAAAGGTATTTGATTTAAACTGTTGTTCAGCAGGAATAGACAGAGTAAATGAAAAAATAATCTATACAGATAAATTTGTTGATTTTTTATTGACCAACAGAATTGAGGTAACTAGCATAGCTCAACCTTTACAAACCACATATAGGTTACATAAAAAAATAGAAGAACTAAAAACAGATAAATCAAATTTAGACATAGAAATGAGTTTAATACAACACTCATGTTTTAAGTCAAATAGGAATTGGATAGGTCCAGAGTGGTTAGCGAAACTTAAAAATAACAATAAGTTATTTCATAAATATTTTGAGGGCGGCACCAATGACAGACACACCCCATATGATGGTGCTAAAAGCTATCACATAAAGGACTTCAAGTTACAAAAATATGTTAGTAACTTTAACTTTTATATATTAGATAACAATTCTATCATAACTTTCTGGGATTTGTTCATTAGAAGAAAAAACATTAAAAACTATGATAAAGTTTTAACTTTCTACCAAAGAGTTGGTAAAATAAAAAAAGAAAGTGTTTTAGATTTTATTAAATCACTATTAACGAAGAAGAAACCTATTTGGTTTTCTAAAAAAGATAATGACCCATATTCAACATACGTACCAATTAGACAGTCTACAAGTTCTGATTTATGTATACTTACATTTTTGAGTGAGTGTCCGAATTATTTAGACTGTGATTTTACCATATCTGATTTACATATTATAAATAATTTTAATACTTTTTTAAACAATAATTTTATTATTAACAGTTCGATATTTTTGGTTGATAACGTAAAGGACCATATTAAAATGGTGAGTTATGTTTACAAAAGATTTATAAAAAATGGTATTTTTAGAAAAGAATTATTTAGTAAAGTAGTACTTAAACAGGAAAAATTAACAAAAATATCTTCATTAAATTACGATGAAAAAGTAAAATCTATAGAAAAAATACTAAACGATTTATGGATAAAAGATTATCATAATGGTTATCCCAGTATTAAACATAGTTTTATTGAACGTAAGAAATTGAATACAATAGATTTTGATGAAGATTGTATGTTTTAAAAAAAAGAGGATTTAAGGTCCTCTTTTTTGTTTTATGATAATATTTATTAATATGGAAATAAAAGAAGTTACAACACTCTTATTGGATAAAATAGGTGGTTTATTGATTGAAGGTAGAGTTGAGGATGTTAAAAATAAGTACCCCAATTTTGAATGGAATAAAATAGATGCCCTTACGGAAATGGACCCATCGACCAACAACAAGTACTTATCTTGGTTAGCTAAAATTTTACTACCAAGAACAATTAAGTGGTATAAAGAAAATCCACAAACAAGAAATTGGAGAAATGAGGGTTGGACTTCTGAAGAAGTTCCGGATACAGCTACAGACCCACGTTGGGGTCTGAATGATGCCTTTAGTAGATATACAAATTCCTTACCAAACGATACAAGAAGAAGGGAATGGATAGATGCCCTAGAGCACTTCAATTCTAACCCTAGTAAATACGAAATTAAAGACATCACCCAATACGATAAGTCTAACTTTATGGACGCTGTAGAAAAGGCTAAACAAAAGTTATCTAGAAAAGAAATGAAAGAAACTGGTGTTGACAAAGTTTTTGAAAATGGAGACTTTATTTTATTAATGCCAAAAACACATAAAGCAGCTTGTAGGTATGGTTCTAGAACAAAGTGGTGTGTGACTATGAGGGGTTATTCTGGATATTTTGAGAGGTATTTTACCGAAGGACCAATATTCTTTTTAATTGATAAAAGAGCTCTAGCCCCTACCAACTCCATGAATACTGAAGATTACTATAAAGTAGCTATGCATTACAAACCATTCAATGGTCAGTTGGATAGTTCAGGCTCTCGGGGTATGAAATACGCTGGTGAAAAGAATAAACAAGAATTTATAGATGGGGGTAGTTTAGAGTCATCAAGGATAGATTATTGGAATGTTCAGGATGAAAATAAAAAAGAAAGTGTTGTACTTAAATATTTAGGTGGTCCTGGTAGAGGTCAAAAAGAAAGAGGTACAAGCAACTTAACGCAGTTAAAGTCGGCGATGGAAAAATACACTAAAAAATACTTACAACTTTATTATGATAGTGTTGAGTCTAGTAAGTCTCTTAGTGCTAAACTTAAAGAATTAAATTATACTATAAGAGAAATAGCTGATAAGTTTAATAATTATAGTGGTAAACTTGATGAACTAGAAAGGGTAGAAGGTAATTTAAGTGATTATTTAGATTATTTTGATGACACAGAATCTCTTAGTGAAGAGGATTTAGAGTTATTTAACTGGGGAAATATACAAAAAGAAAAAGCTGAAGAATTCCAATCAGTTGTAAGAAAAAAATATGAGGATTTAAGGTCAGAACGTGATAAATTAATAGATGAAAAAAATGAATTAGAAACTGAACTAAATAAAATGAATTTATACTTTTTCGATAAAGAAAAATCGGAACCAGTGTAGTGTCAACCTATTGATAATTTTCTAAATGTAGTATACATTAAAAACATGTTAAAAATAAAAGTAAAAAAAGGTAATATAGAGAGAGCTTTAAAAGACTATAAAAGTAAGGTTATAAAAACTCGTCAAATGAAAAAAATAAACGAGAGAAAAGAATATGAGAAACCTTCAGTAAAGTATAGGAGATTAAAAGAAAAGGGAAAATATAAAGAACGAAAGAAAAGGGAAGACGAACTATAGCCTCCCCTTTAAGTAAATAATTTATTGAATTCTTACCATCCAAACCAACTTATCATTATTAGTGTTAAATATGTCAGTAAATATAGCTGAATTGATTTGACTATTGGTTATAAATCCGTTAGGTACCATCCCACTATAGTCACCACCTATTGTGTAAAAACCGTATAATGTGAGTTCTGTCATGTTATTACCAAAGATACTAGACATAGTGTAGTTCGTTGGTGTACCACCGTTTATAGTGTATTGTGTACTACTAATGAAATCTAACGTATCGTTAGGGTAATAAGGTGTAACACCCTCATCGTACCTAGTTACCACCCATTTAGTGTCTATAATGGAGTTAACATCTGTATTATTATTTATAACCCCTTGGTACACATAACCAAAATCAATATTAGGTTGACAACTTGTACAAGTTTCACCCGATTTAACAAAGGTTAATGTATTATAAAAAGCGTAGTTAACACCATTTAAAGAACCATAACCTTCATGTACCTTTACTGTTAATGTAATATCATCTAAATATGTTATATTAATAGGTCTTGAAGAACCGTTCTCTAAACCAATAACACTAATGGTATTATCAAAATGTGTAAAATTATAAGAATTAACACCATTAAGTATAAAATTAGAGTTACCAAAATTCCAAACAGTAACATCTTGAATAATAGTATCAAATGGAACGTCTGCACCACTTATTGGGTCTAATGTACTAAAAATTTGTGATGGTCCGAAATGGTCATAAAAAGACTTATCACCATTATCCATGTTCTCAGTATAAAATCTACCATCAGATAAAACCCAATCAATACCTATTAAATCATAGACTGTATCATTAGTTACGATGGTGTTATTTGGTTGTAACATTTCTTCTTTTTTACAAGATTGTAAAAATAAAACTAATGTTAATAAAATAAATGTTATAAAAATTCCTGTTTTTTTCATGTGGCTGTGTTTTTAATTGGTTATATACAAATATAAATATAATAATCAGTAAATACTAATTTTTTAAGATATTTATTTAAAGAGTATTACCTAACATGAGTATCAGTACTCATTATATAAAACATAACAATTGATGATTAAAAACTACAATTATGGATATCATAAAAATAACCATGAATGGGTATGGGTGCGAAATACACAGAGGTGTATTACTTGAAGAAAATTATAAAAAAATAGAAAAGTATTTAGATGATGTATGGGTAAAAAATTTATTTAGAGAATTAGAAAAAGAAACAGAAATAGTAACAGAATTAAAAGAATTTGGATTAATAAATGGGGATATAAAAATAGTTGTCAACGATGACTTAATAATAGACACATCAATAAAATCGTTTGAAGTTCTTGTAAAACATAAAAAAGAAAACATAAAATACCCAAACACTGAAGGTATAGTGATAACCTCAATACAACATCAGGAAGGTTTATTTTCAGATACAACATTCATTCTAGACGGTGAGTTTGATTTAAATAAAATTACTTTAATAAAAAAAGACATAAGTAATAAGGTTGATAATATCTTAGTTTCATCATTATATTGTGAACTATATTATGATGGTGAATTGTTACCTATGATTGATAATTTTACGGATTTGCGTATGTCACGACTATATTTTGAAAATAAAAAGAATGAAAAAAATGGTAAATTTTAATATGGGTTATATAAATTTATTTTTAATTTTTTTAAGTGTATTCTTAACTGTGTAAGTTACAATAGATAAAGCCAAACCAGAAAACATACTCTCTAAATTACCGATAGTTAGACCATAATCATTTATTAATTTGGTTATGACTTCCATTGTGGGAACAAGTAAAAACGTAAACCCAAGGATATCTAATAATGAGTAGGTAGTCCCTATTACATTTCTAGTTATACTGTTAATCACTTCTTTAGTATTTGATATGAAATTTTTAACACCTTTTAATGTAGAGGTCAAACCCTCATCTTTAACTTTTTCCACTAATTTTTTAGCATCCTCCTCACCACTTAATAAAACTAAAGATGTTAGTGTGACTAAAACTATTTGTTCTGGTGTGACATTAATACCAGAACCCGCAAGTAAATCTTCTATAGGTTTATAAAAAGCCCCAATACCGGTACCGAATGTAAAAACAAATTTTGGCGCTAATTTTAAATCATCTATAATACCTCTCAGTATTTCATTATTATTTTCTTCATTAATTAATCTCTCCATTAACAATGGTGCATCCACTTCAGCATTATCATAATGAGATATGTTTTCGTATATCTCATTAACCATACCATCTAGGTATAATTTTTCTGTTATTAAGTTTAGCTTTATTTTTGGTATATTTTTCATATAATAATAAATATTAATAAAATAGATAATGGAAACAATAAACGCACTTTTACTTATAACATCATTACTAATAACTTTTCCGTTAACACATATATTCATGAAAAAGGGGTTAATATTAGATTATAACATAACAGAAGAAAAACAAAGAGACTTATCTAAATTTTTTTACATACCATATTTAAATGTTATGGTATCCTTTTTTTATTTAATATCGGTTATAATTAAATTTAAAAGACCGACCTAATATTTATCTATGTAATAATTAAATAAATAAATAAATAAATAAAAAATCGTTATGTTAGAAAAAATAAAAAAAGTAGTTAACTCATGGTATATTGGGGTAGCTTTAACTGGTATCCTAGGGGGTATGTTATTAGTGTATGGGTATAAATTATACGCTGGAGTCGCTATTGGGTGGGCAACTTGTAAAGCTTGGGAGTTTTTAACCTCTAAAAAATAGTTACGATGAATACCCAAACACTTTAATATGTAAATGGTCGAATATCTAAAAAATGGTTTTAACTTAATACCATTTTTTAGATATTATAGGGTCTATGAATTCAATAAAGGTGTTGATACCAAACTTATGGCCCATTTTATCAACCACTTTAACTCTTGCTTTTGGTTTATTTTTAGTTAACCATTCAAATGTTTTAATATGGTCTACAACATCATCTTCAGAGCCCAATATTATGTTAATATTACGAGAACCTTTAATATTATATGTTATAGGTAGATTCATTCTGACTTTTAAATCCATGTAAAGTGGTGGGTTTATACATATACAAGGTAACCCTTTGTATATTGATAGATAGAAACCAACAAAACCACCCAAAGAGTTACCAACGATAAAATCAAAATCCAACTCTAATAAATCTATGAAGAAACTATGTTCATTATCATAATCAATTTGTGGTGCAATAACTTCATGGCCTAAAGATTTTAAATAGTTTATTCTGCCCCAATTTGGGCTCCCTTGATAACCATGTAAGTATAAAATTTTCATATTACAAATATAGGGGATATTTATTAATAAACTTACATATTTTGAAAGATTTAATTAGAAAAATATTAAAAGAAGAAACCAACCCAACAGAGGTTTATAATATCTTTGAGGAAGGAGAGTTTGACCCATTTGGCCATATTACAGATGAAAATAATGGTGAACAAGAACTAGGTGAGTTAGGTTTTGATTTAAATAAAGATTGTGTTTTAGGGTTTTCTAAGAAAAATGCTAAATTAGAGTGGCCTTACTTTTCACTTCCGGCAGGGTACACATGTCCCTTCGCTACAGTATGTAAAAACTTTCCAGCAAAGTGGGAAGGACCTATTAAGGGTGGTAAGTGGAAAAAACCGGCCTCTTGGGATAAGAATATTAAACCTGGTCCACAAGCTGAAATAATGTGTTATGCCGCGAGAGCACAAGGACAATACCCAGGAGCCAACGTTCAAGCGTTTAAAAATTTAGACCTTCTTAAGAAAATGAAGACCAAGGAAAAAATGGCTAATTTGATTGTTAAGTCAATGGAATACCATGGTTTATATAATACAGACATATTAAGAATACATGAAGCTGGGGATTTTTTCAGCCAAGAGTATTTTGACGCGTGGGTTGAGGTAACTAAGAGAATGCCACAGACCTTATTTTACGCCTACACAGTGTCACTACCGTATTGGATGTCTAGGAAGTCTCAGTTACCTAAAAACTTTAAAATAATAGCTTCAATGGATAAAAACAACGAAGAATTAATATTAAAAAATGGTTTAAGATATTCTAAAGTAGTTAACTCAGCTGAAGAAGCACAAGAGTTAGGTTTGTCCATTGATGTTGATGATAGTTTAGCTTGGTCTTCTGATGATAGTTTTGCTTTAGTTATACATGGTTCACAACCAAAAGGTTCTGAAGCTGCTGAAGCTTTAAAACAAAATAGACAATCAGGTTTATACGATAAAATTAAACAAGCGAAACAAACAAACCAAAAAAACAAAAATACTTTAAGAGGTGAACTAAAAAAACAACTTAGGTCTGAATCCTTTATTAATGAAAACAAAGATGAGTTCAGTTGGATAAGAGATACCAACCCATTAGATTCTGGTTGGGGTTATGACTCACTTAAAGATGCTGTTATATCACAGTTAGGTGATTACGGTGATATTTCTATTGAAGATACTATAGTATTTGAAGGTGATAATTTTACTGTCTACGCTGTTGAGATAGCCTCAGGTCGTGAAATAGTAACATTAAAAAACCAAAGAACTAATAAAAATTTTCAAATAGTGATTTACGACCCAATTCCACCAGAGTGGGAAAAAGAGCTTCCACCTATAAGGGAAGACCTAGAGTATTGGGGTGTTAGAGATGGTAAAATGGGGCCTTTAAAAGAAGATGAAGTAACAACATTAAAAGGTCATAGAGATTATGACGAATGGGTTTTTATCCATAGAAATTTAAATAGACCACCTTATTATTCTATTAAAGCTGGTAAAAGTGGTGGACCAGTTATTGGTTACGATACAAGTATTTATTTAGAAGACGTAACATTTAAAGTACAAAAGGGTGGGCAAGACCGTGTCCGTAAAGAAATGAGAAAAAACGTTCATGCCGGAGTTGTTGGTAAGATTGTAGATTCTGGTGGTGATTATAACACAAATGGGTGGGTACTAGTGACTTATCACCCATACGAACATGATTCATTTGTCGAATACGAAACAAGAGAACCAATATATAAAGCTAAAGAAGCTATATTAAAAAATGAAAAAGAGGTTTGGGTTAAAAAATGAAAAATTTAATTAAGAAAATATTAAAAGAGGAGTTGAGTGATGATGATTTAAATTGGATTCGTGAGATAGACCCTATAGATACTTTTAAGGAGTGGGTAGAATCAATCAATTTAGTAAAAACAGATGCCAAATATGGTGTGAAAACTGATAGACAATGGTTAAAATACATAGAAACAACTAAAGAATTCATTGAAGAATTAAAGGATGAAACGAATACACTGTTAGAATATGTAGAAAACATAGATAGTTCAGCTGGGTTAGCACATAATGGGGATATGTTAGATGCGGTAGAAGAAATGTTGGGTGATAATGATGGTAATTCTGATAGTTATTATGTAGAGCTTTTTAGAGATGGACAAATATATTTACGAACATTTTTAAAGTATTTTGGTCCATATGGTGAAAAATATAACATACCCTTAGAGCATTTATTAAATTTAAGTCATAAGTATTTTGATGATAGGGTTGATGACGACATCAAAAAGTCTGAAACACTTAGACATGGTATCCATATAAACGAATATAATGACAGTGAAAAAAGGTCTACAACTGAAATCACAATGGCTTTATTACATGAAGCAGCAGACCATTTCGCAGAAGGGTTAAGATTAATTGAATCAGCAACCCAATTCGCTTATGAAGAAAACAACGAAGATTTAATTAGAGATTTAGAAAAACTAAGAATGTCAATTCAAAGTGGCGGTGATAAAATGTGGGCCGAAAACCCAAACAGTATGAATATTGTTAATAAGATTAATGATATCATTCGAAAATACAGTTAAATGAAGAATAGAATTAGAAAAATATTAAGAGAAGAAGCTAATAAAGGTGGTGACGCTTTTTATCTTTTAGTTGATAAAAGAACTAACACGGTGATGGACCCACAATTATGGAGACTTGGTTTTGAAGATTCTGGTGGTTCGGCTTATGGTACATGGACAATAGATTTTGAGGACCCTAAAATGGTTGCTCAATACTCCTTTGAGAATATGGATGAAATTGAAGAGGTTAAAGAAGATATTGAATTAGAAAAAAATGACTTAGAAGAAAGATTTCCTTTAACTGATGGTGGTAAAAGAGCGTGGAATATACAAGAAGAAATAGATTATTATAAAGAATTATTACAATACTTAGAAGTTAAAGCTTTCACATTAGCAGTATTACCATATGATATAGGCTTATTAGATAATTTATGATATGAAGAATAGAATTAAAAAAATATTAAGAGAGTCAGATTTTGATTGGCTTGAAGATACCCCAATTTCTTCTAAAGAAATATATGTAATTCAGTTTGATGGGGGTTGGATTTTAGAACCAGACCCTAGAGGGGAGTTTGGTTATTACGATATTAGAAATAGAGAGATTGGTGATTGGATTATGCGTGTAGCATTTAATTCATTAGAGGAAGCGGGAGAATATTTAGAGTGGTATATTTCAGATAACCAAGAAGTGTATGAAGATGACATTGAGGAACTTGGTCACCCAAAGATAGTTAAATATAGATTAAATTATATGTTAGAATTTATAGAAGAATATTAAATGAAAAATAGAATTATAAAAATATTAAAAGAGTCAGATTTTGATTGGACTAAAGAAAACACAGCCGAAGTACCAATAATAGATATTGAGAATTGGGTTGATAAAACTAGGAATGAAGTTTCCAAATGGATTCAAAAAATAGACGAATTTAATGAAAAGGCTCCAAAAATGGATTGGGATAATAAAGAGGATTTTGATGATGATGATAAAATGTTAGCATTAACGGTTAAGGGTATTGGTGATGAATTAAGAAATATATACAGTAGTTTTGACACCATAGATGGTGATATAGAATACCTTAGAAATCCAAAGATGTTTGATAATGATTAAAAATAACTCACAAATACTAATTGAAGGTAGGTACGATTCTTTTGCTGGCCTTATTAGTAATGATATTTTTAAAACTATAAAAGAAACTGAAGGGTATACTGATGGGTCCCAATATATAGAGTTGCCTTATGAAAGTAATGGTAAAGATAGGTACTATCATAAATCAGGGTTGGGGGTTGAGGTTGACTTAAGGGTTCGTAGGACTAATGACACTATCACACATGGTAATAAAGAGTTACCTTGTTATATTAACACTTATATAGCCACCGATGATGTTTTAGTTATGGAGGTAACAATAGATGAAACTTACGGTAGAGAATTCTATGAAGAAATGTTTTATAAAATAAATGAGGATGTTAGGCACGAATTAGAACATTACTTACAAGATATGTTTGATGATAGACAACAACCAAACATACCCAACACTAGTGATTATGAAACGGTATTCAGTCATCACATGGACCCATCTGAAGTTGAGGCCCTAGTTCAAGGGTTTTATCGTAGAGCTAAATTAGAAAAAAAACCTTTAGATGTTATTATGATTGATGATTTAAATAAAGATGTGGCGTCAGGTGATTTAACACAAAACGAATTTAACACACTTTTACAAACATGGATTACTTATGCTAGAAGAAGATTACCACACGCTAAATTCTCAAATCCAACAAAAAGAAGATTTTCATTTAAAAAGTAGTTTAGGCTTTAATTTATTTAAATAAACCCATATTATTAAGATAAATAAATTTATTATGCCAAAATCAAAACATAGGAAAGACCACAAAAAAAAGGTTCTAGCAAGAAGAAAAAGGTTAGAGCAAAAAAGACATACTTATGTCAAAAAATTAAAAGACCAGTTCGGTTCAGAAGTCGCTGAAGAATTAGCTAAACAACAAAAACAAACAGGTCAGGAACCTGAAGAATTAAATATATAATATTATGGAGAACGTTATAACAGATTATGAAGTAAAAGAAACCAAAGAGTTATATGATGGTTTTATTAAGTTAGAAGAAGTCACAATAAAAAACGGTGAAAAAGAAATTAGTAGGGAGGTCATAAAAGCACCTAATTCGGTTGCCGCAATAATTTATGATACAATTAAAGAGAAGTACATTTTTATTCAACAATATAGAGCTGGTGCTGATGGAATGATGGTTGAGGTTGCTGGTGGTGTAATGGAGGAAGGTGAAAAACATGAACAATCCATAAAAAGAGAAATAATGGAAGAAACTGGTTATAAAGTGGATTCTGTTTCACACGCTAAAGACTTTTATTTAACACCAGGAATATCAAACGATGTAGTATCGTTATTTTATTGTGAAGTGAGTGAAAAAGTTAACGAAGGTGTAGGTGATGGAGAAATTTCAGTTATTGAGGTTGAGAAACTAGGGTTAGGTGGTAGAATATTTTTAGAAGACCCACTCAACCCTGAAATGGAGGAAGGTGTTGAACACACAATGAAACCACCATACCAAATAATTGACGCCAAAACATTAATAGCTATTATGTGGTTAGAAAATAGTAACATTTTAAAGCAAATGGCAGACGTAATAACACAATCAAAAATAAGGTCATTATAATGGAAGAAACAATAGAAGAAGCTTTCCCAATATTTTTTAATATAAATACCCAAAGAGATTTCTTTGAAGGGGGGACATACAAAATACCAAGTGTAGAACATATATTAGCGAATTTAAACGATATTACTCAGTACGCCAAAATGAGAGGAGCAAAGGTAGTAAGTACCGTGGGTTGGTATCACCCTAACTCTAAGTTTTTATCTGATACCCCAGACTATAATAAAACATACCCTAAACACTGTATAATGAATACTGAGGGGGCGAAATTCTTAAAAGAAACCTCACCAGAAAGTTATTTTTTAATGGATTGGAATTCTCCACAAGGTCTACAATTTCATGAATTACATGAAAATAATAACGTTGTGGTAACTAAAAAATCTAGAGACTTTTTTGAAGGTAACACTTATTCTGAATCTTTGGTACATAATTTAGGTATACCAATTATGCAAAGACCAATATTTTTAGTTTATGGTATAGATATAGGCCCAACTGTTTTAGGTTTACTAAAAAGAGGTTATAGTGTGAAGGTTATTGATGACGCCAATAGAAATTTAAATGGTATGCCTTTTAAGAAAAATGATGTAATAGATGAAAAACAAAACCCATACCCAGACCAAATTGTGGCCCCTTTAATAGATGAAACACCGTTAACTTTTATTAACACAAAAGAAGTTCTATCATTATGAATGAAGAAACTAACGACATAATAAATGTGGTACAAAGGTGGGAACCATTGTTAGAAGGGTTACCTATACTTGAAAAAACAGAATTAGCTCAGATATATGACAATGCAACAAGATTAATGCTTTCTGAAAGGACCATTAAAAAAATGCCTAAACATATTTTAGAAATTTATGATAACGTTTTAATCCCTATTTGTAGGAGGTTATATAGAAGGGTTGGCCCTAATTTTAATTTAGATACAATGATGAGTCAATTATTAGAAGTTGTTAATGAGGATGGTGAGAATATTTTTAAGGTAGACCCAGAAAATCCAACGGACAACCCAATAGTAGATTTTTGTGTAAATTTTTCTGATGGTTACGAAGATGAATTAACAAATAAAACAACATTAACCAACGAGGTTTATGAAAATAAAATTAATGATGTTATTAATACTGTGAGAGGGGTTTTATTAAATGATTCTATGGTATCTTATGTAAACAAAATAGATGGTGAATATAAAATAGAGTTGTCTAAAGCTAAGAAAAATACACAACAAACTAGGTTTTGGAATCAGTCGGTGGCTAAAAGTTTTATAAATTCCACATTATCTGAAATCAATAAAGGTTTGTAATGATTAAAAAATATCTCACAAAGCACCAATTTAAAAAAATTGATGAGTCCATTATATCAAAAATATTAGATTCTAATGATATATCGGCAGAATTAAATTTCTCCTATCAAGATATGGTAGATTCGGCTGAAGAGGGTTACTATCATAATGAGGAGTGTGAAATTAGTTTTTATTTATCTGAATATAACAATGAATCACTAACAGTTATTTTTGAGGTGTTGTTATCTTTCGATGAAAGTTTTGACCCAGGAGATTATTACCAACCACCCGAATATAATATACATAATGAAAGTTTAGATATCAGTATACAAGATATTATAATGGATAATTATAATATAGAAATCGATTTTAAATCAGAAGAAATAAAAAAATTAGAAATTTATTTAGAAAGTCTATTGACAGATTAAAATAAAATTACTAATATTGTAATGTAATCAAACAAAGGGTTTATACAAAATAGAAGAATAGAATAGGAGGAAGGGTCATCGTTATCATGGAAACTATTTTAAGTCTTAATTATATAAAAGAAACTCAATAAGTTTGTCTAAATATAATAGTGGTCTAGGGGTCCTAAGTGTGAGAGAGTAATCTCCGAATCCCATCTAGAATGGTGACCTAAGACCACTAAATAAGCGGGTGTAGTTTAATTGTAGAACATTTAACATCCAGTTAGAAGGTGAGGTATCGAATCCATCTACCCGCTCTCAGGGGACGTTTGTCCAATCCCTTTATATTAATTTATAAAGGGATTTTTTTATACAAATAAAAATTATACTAAAACATTTACATGTTAATACTTATTAATGTATGAGATATTTTTTAATATTACTTACATTGATACTTTCAATAACCAATGTTAACTCACAAGTAGGGAATGATGATTGTGCCAGTGCAATGCCATTAGGTAATCTTCCTAATCCTGTAAATTGTGGGAATGGTCCTAATGCAAATGGACAAGGAGCTCCGGTTACATTTAATAATCTCACGAACATAAATTCAATATCTGAATCACCATATACAACATTGATTAATTGTCAAGGTGCTATTGGAAACAATATGGCCACTCCAGCTACTGACGTTTGGTATTCATTCGTAACCACTGGAAACTCTTTAGATATATCAATTAATGGAAACATCAACCAACCAAACGTAGGTGTATGGACCGGGAACTGCGGCGCATTAATAGGTGCTGGTTGTGATGTTGGTGGTGGGGGTAATCTAAATACAACTATAGCTCAAGTCACCCCAGGTCAAACATATTACATTCAAATTAGTGGAGGCAATCCTGCAGACCAAGGTACCTTTGATTTAACATTACAAAATAATAACAGTTGTGATGATTGTTTATTATCATCTAACATGACAGTGACTCCATTACCAACGAATGGTGTATATCAAGCAGGGACGGTTGTTACATTTTGCTTTACTATAACAGAATGGTCACAAGAAAACTCTAATTGGTTTCATGGAATTGTTCCTATAATGGGAGCTGGATGGGGTCCTATAACACCAGTAAGTGCTGCTAATACATGTGATGGTGGTCCTGGAATTTGGGCTTGGTTTAATGGAGTAAATACACCTAATGGAAATTCAAATGGGTTTTTCTTTGATGGTGATTTATTTAACAACCCTAATGGGAACCCAACTGGAAACTTTGGGGATAACTGTAATGGTAATGTCAATTGGGAATTCTGTTGGGAAGCAACCGTAGTAGACTGCCTCCCTGGACAAAATGGGGATGATTTAAGTGTATCAGTAGAAACATATGCTGATGGAGAGACGGGAAGTTGGACAAATATAGCTTGTCAAAATGACCCAATATTTGCCTTTTCTGCTAGTTTAACATGTTGTCCACCTCCAACGGAAGTTCATACTAATGAAACTTGCTTAGGAGAAGAGGATGGTACAATCACAATAACCGGATTAGGAAGTGCACCATGGGATTATGTTTGGTTTGACTCAAATGGAAATACAATACAAACATCCAATAACACCAATGGAACAGATAATATGACAGGACTAGCACCTGGAATTTATGATGTGTCTGTTATAGATAACGATGGATGTGCACAAACAATACAAGTAACAATATTGGCCGGAGGTCAAGCCACTACCGTAGGTATATGGCATAATTAATAACAAAAAACAAAAAACAAACAAAATGAAAAAACTATTATTATTTCTAGGAATTATATCACTATTTGTGGGCAATTCTTATTCACAAATTACAACTAACCCAGACACAGTGTGTGTCGGAGCAGTTGGAGAAAACTATTGGGTAACCAACACTGCAGGTTCAACATATGATTGGACATTGAATGGTGGGGGTGGGTCTATTGCTTCTGGACAAGGAACATCAGCTATAACGGTTGATTGGGGTAATATCCCAGGATTATACCCAACAGCGGTAACTGTAATAGAAACAAACGCTGCAGGATGTACTGATACAGTTGAGTTAGATATCTTTATCCTACTGCCAACATTTATTCAGATAGGCCCTTTTTGTGAAGGTGACCCTTGTGTGACATTAATAGGGACCCCAGCTGGTGGTACTTGGAGTGGGACAGGTGTTGTATTAACGGGTGGTGTTTATGAGTTCTGCCCAACAACATCAGGTGATGGTACGTTTAACTTAACCTATACCGTTGGTGGGTGTTCAATCGTAATGGTTGTAGATGTGAATGCGGCACCAGTAATAGGGCCTATCTTTCATAACTAATGAGAAAACTATTAACCATATTACTATTCTTGCCTTTCGGTGCTATATCTCAAAACCAAACAATTGAGGTATGTACTGAAAATCAAGAATACCTACAAGACTATTGGGTAGACAATCCAATACCTAGTGTATACACATGGGTTGTCCAAGGTGGGTCAATAGTTGGTGGTCAAGGTAGTGATAAAATCACTGTTAATTGGTTGAATGTGCCCTATGGTGTGTACAATGTTTTGGTATCAGTTATAAGTGATGTGGGGTGTGTTGGTGATTCCTCCTCATTAAATGTTGATGTTGACGAGTGTTCTTTTGATAATGTATTCGTACCTAATTGTTTTACACCTAACGGAGACGAGCCAAATAATGTGTGGGGGCCAGTTTTTGCTGGTGATTGGGACCATAACTCTTATAATATGTTAATCTTTAATAGGTGGGGTAACCTTATATGGGAAAGTGAGAATTATCTTGTGATGTGGGATGGTACCTATAAAAATAAAATGTGTCAAGATGGTGTGTATATTTGGAAAATGGAATGTAAAAAATTAAATACAGTCGTCAAAGAAGTTATGCTTGGTCACGTTACTTTATTAAGGTAAAATATTATTACAACAACTAATGTTGATATGTTAAGTATAAATGATTATTATTAATTAATGAATAAAGGTGATATAGTAAAATTGGTTGATAATAGAAGGGTTGTGGTGGTAAGTCTACCAACATCTTTTATGGCTAATGGGTATTATGAAGTTTTACATTCTGATTCACAAGATAAGTTTTGGGTTAAGTCTGAGGATATTTTATACAAAATAGATGAAGAAAATGATGATGATTTAAATAATTATTTTGAATGTATATTTGATAAATCTGGGGTAAATTTAATACCTAAAAATATTATAGGTATCGATATTGAATCTGACCGAGAAGATATTAATAGAATTAAATTAACATTCACAGACAGTACCAATAAACATCAAATATGTAATATCCATATTGGTGGTACGACTATAAAAGATTTAGGTAGTATAACCGAACAACCAAAAAAAGAGGAAAAAAGTAAATTAGAAAAAATAGTAGAAATAATTAAACCAAACAAAGATGAGGTATGACAAACCAATAAACATAAAAATAACCCCAAGTTATAGAATAAGTAGTGGTGGTAAAATGGACTGGGGGATGTATGCTAACCAAGATTACATTAATCAATCAACATGTGTTCAATTAATGAGAATATGGACATGTCAAATGGTAACACAAATGGTCAACAACAAAGCTTATGTTAATGAGATTGGTGACGAACCTAAGTTTAACATTACCGATGAAGAAAAAGAAGTTTTTTTTGGTGTTATGAAAAAATTAGGTGTGGGTTTAAATGATTCTTTGGAAAAATCCTCTGAATCTATGGTAGTAAATAAAAAGTTAAAAAAAGTAAAATTATGAGTGAAAAAACAAAAATATTTAGAAAATTAAGAAGTGGTTCTTATATTTATTTAAGTGAGTTAAATACTGTTATACACAGTTCAGATTTTGATTGTTCTCTAGGTGTAATCACAGACGAGTATAGGTTTAGGCCTTCATCTAAACCAATAGAGCAGGGATTAACAACTGAGTTATTGGAAAGTATATCGTCAATGATAAAAGAAAAAGCTGGTATTGGCATTAAAAGAGCTGAACCCGAATCCGAATCTGAGTCCGAATCTGAATCAGATGATGCTAAAAATTGAAAAGGAAGTAAATTATAATATAGTAATAGACGGTTGTAATTACATTGTAGATATTACATATATTGTTAGCCCATTTGGTGAAAAACAAATACCAGCGATACATGGGATACAACATAAAGGTGTTGAACTGTACCCTATCATAAAGGGTGAAATAGTGGAAGGTATTCGAAGTTATTTATTTAAGAAAAAAAATAATATTACTACTTAAGTTGATATTTATATCATATGAATGTTAGTAAGGTTATTAAAAAAATATTATTGGAAGCTGCGGGTATCTCTTTTGAGGTTAGAAAATGGGCTGAAGTTATTGAAAAATATGTTGATAACTACATTAATGTCGAAAAAGAAAAACTGAAGTCATCACAACCCAAACAACAACCTCAAACCAAATCACCTTATGGGTCTTGGTCTTATAATGACCAAGAAATAGACGATTCACCAACAGAAACATCATACACACACTTTGAAACTGAAGATGGTCAAATCTTCACAGAAAAAGCTATGGTATACGCTGATGAATTAAACATAAATGCTGACATATTAGAGGATTTTCCAAACATAAAAAATGCTATATCTGGTAAGTTATTTGTTATAGAGTTTAACGATGATGGTGGTTTTTATGTTGAGTCCAAAGGTTCAAATTTTCCAGAAGAATATAGGGTGGCTATAGATGAAATGATTGAAGACCATATGGTGGTTAATGGTACTTTCTATACTGATGATTATGATTTAGTTTATGCCTCCGATTATAATGATGTTCATGGTAAGGGCGATAACCCTTATTCATATATGACTGAAAATAATAGTTGGGATGGTTATGGTAGTTTTGGTGGTTATAGTAATTATTACTCACCACAACCGAAAATAGATAAGATTGAAATTAATGGCAATGATTTTCCTGACGCTTATAAAGATTTTAAAGTAGATAAATGGGTTATTATAAATTCAGGTAGAATTGAGTACGACCATAATAAATCTGGTTATAACGATAATGGGGAGTATGTTGTTTATCTAAATATGCCAATGTCAGCGATTGGTGGTTCCGCTTTGGTTCATGAGATTAAACACGCTTATGATGACTGGAACCGTATGAGTAGAGGAGCTCCACCACTCAGAGATGGGTGGGAAATACAAAATATTTACACAGCTGATTTTGAAAAATTAGTTTTAGGTGGGTCATTTAAACTCAGCCCAATGTTACACCCAATAATAAGGTATTATTATTTGGGGTCAAAATTAGAATCTCCAGCATACCTAGAAAACGAATATGATAATTCTAGTTTGGGTGGTGGTTATCGTAGCACAGCTAAAAAATTGATGTCATTTAAAGCCTCTAACTTTTTAAATAAAAAAGGACAACCAGCAAAAGGATTACAAGAGTCTTGGACTGAACTAATAACTGAATACAATATACCTTTCTTTAGAAAGTTTAAAAATGTAATAGATTTTTTAAACTATACTGAAAAATATTTTAATAAAAGAGGTAGGGATATACTGAAACGTATTGATAAAATGAGATATGTTCATGATAAACCAGAACCAGTATACGAACCAAAAAAATGGGAAAAGCCAAAAACAACAACCCCTACACACACAGAAAAGCCAAAAACACCAAGTAACCAATTAAGTTTATTTAACGAACCTAAAACTGATAATAAGGTTGAAATAGAGAAGTTAACTAAACAAATTGATTATCTAGAGGGTGAGTTTGATAAATTATACAATGAAGACCGAAATAAAAATAAAATAGATTTAGAAGAACTGGATGTAACAATACAGTCTTTAGTAAAAAAACGTGATGAGTTAGAATTTGGTTCATCTTTACCTTTTTAACACCACCCTAATTCTTTCCTAATCCATATTTTTTAATTATACTTCCTATATGGAAAAAATATTAGAAAATATTAAAAATTGTGTTATAAAGAATTTTGACACTGAAAGAATACCAAATCTTTTTAGTGGTAAAGTAGAAAAAAGTTCATGGGGAAGTGGAAATAAGTATGATTTTGGTGCACACTACAATAAAGATAACGGAAAGTTGTTACACATTTATTGTTATGTAACTGAAAAAAGAAAAGTTTTAAGTTTACGTAAAATGTTTATTAAAAAAAAATTCACTGAGAAACGATACATAGCTAATTTAACCGTAACATCTGATGAAGGTAAAATTAGTAATGATATAGATTCAAATGAATGCCCTATGTTATATGGTTTATATAAAACTTTAGAAAACCATGTAAAAAAAACAAATTACGAAACTTTATCCACAATTAACGACATAATTAAATCTGATGTTAATTTAGTAAATAATAAAATAACACCTTTAAAATTTTAAAGACATGAGTACTTATATGATAAAAAAAATAATGGTTAAACCTAACGGCAAAAAAACACACACACTATTAACTGACGGTCATAGTGAGATTCTAGAAATTAACCATGAAAATATAGCAAAAAATGTTATAGGAGTTTTAAATGAAAATTCTGATAGTGGTTGGGTGTATGAGTTAGTAGAGATTAAAAAAAGATGAACTGTAAAGAAGAGCCCTTTTGGGCTAAAAAGAACATAGAAAAGTGGGGTCAATTAAAATTTAATATAGACTTTTTAAAAAGGATGAAAAAAGAAAATACCACACTTCATTGTGAATATTGTGGTAAAAAGAATTTAAAGGTGTATGATTGGTGTCAAAAGGTTAATATTAAAAATGTGGCAACAGTTGACCATTTTTACCCTAAGTCTAAATATGGGTATTTAAAACAAGTTGAGGGTAATTTTATAATATCTTGTTATAAATGTAATAATAAAAAAGATGATAAATTATGGGAAATAGAAAAAATTAAACACCCCATAAGTGATGTTAAAATAAAAAAACTTAAATACTTGTAATAAAATGGAAAATAAATTTAACGAAATAATAAATTCAGATAAGCCAACATTAGTTGACTTTCACGCTACTTGGTGTGGCCCATGTAAAACTATGAACCCAATAATAGAACAAACTAAAAATATTTTAGGTGATAAAGCTACAATAATAAAAGTAGATATAGACAGTAATAAACCTGCAGCTATGAAATATGGGGTGAGAAGTGTCCCTACATTGATACTTTTTAAAAATGGTGAAATTGTTTGGAGGCAAGCAGGTGTGACACAATCAAAAGTGTTGGTTGATAAGGTGAACCAAATTATTTAAAAAAATAATGTTAAACCCTAAAGCAAATTTAGTACGATTAATAAGACGTACGCAAACCATTATATCTATAATGTTATTTTTTATGGTATTAATTTTTTGTTGGCATACGAATGGTTTAGAGTTAGAAAAAATACAATTGTCTTTTTGGGGGTCTGATGAGTTAAGGTTTGGTTGGTTATGGAATTCTATAATAATTTTACTATCAGTATCCATTCTTGTAAATAACCTATTATTCGTAAAAAAACATGTTAGATTAAGGGAAAAAAATGTGCCATATATTATGTTTTCTTTTGTCGCCATGTGTTTAATGATGTTAGGCATTTTTAATTTAGATTATGGTGTATTACATGATTTGCCGGCTTGGTTATACTTTTTTGCGTACCCACTATCCATATTCGTCATGGCTTATTTAAATAGGAAATTTTTATTATATAGGGAATGGTTTACACATTTAATCTTTTCTATAATAATGATTATAGTGCCTATATTTTTTGTTACCATGTTTGAAGGTTTAGCTATACCAGAAATATTACACTCAGTAATTGTCAGTATATGGAACATATATGTAGCTTTTAAAAGATTTGATATTAGTTTAAAAACTTCTAAACAATAATTAAACTATTTTTTGTTTAATTTTTAACATTATTACATTTTTTGTTATAAACTATACAATTATATAATAATTTTCGATATTTATTATTATAAACAAAAATATAATGAAAACTATTATTTACCAAATATCAAGATTCTTCATAACGACACTTATCATAGTCACAAACATTAATTGTTACACACAACAGTTAATGCCAATGAATGGTTCTTGGCAAACATGGACTACAGATGCAGGGATTTTATATGACGATGGAGATGCTGGAGGTAATTATGCAGTTGATGGAACCGGAACATTAACAATTTACCCAACAGACCAAGTTAATGACAAAATATTTTTACAATTTGCTGAGTTTGTTGTTGAACCTCAAGCATCTTGTGATTATGATTACTTAGAAGTTTATGATGGGGATGATTTATCAAATCTAATTGGGAAATATTGTGGCACAACATTACCAAACTCTGTACAATCAACTCACTCAACTGGAGCTGTAACATTGGTTTGGTCATCCGATTTTTCTGTAACATATTCTGGTTTCAAAGTCAACGTAACCGTAGTGTCCCCATCTACGACAGTACAGCTTGGTGACCCTAATTCTACTACTACAAATGGAAGAGTCCCGTCATATGGGTACTATGATTACTCATGGTCATCTTTGATTTATACTGCAACTGAGGTAGGAGCTCCTATTGAAATAGATGAAATACAATTTGATGTTGAGAATGATATCAATACAACAATGACTAATCAAAAGATTTTTATTGCTCATACAACAATGAACACATTTCCTGATGGAGGCGAACCAGTAGATGGAGATATTTCAATATCTGATTGGACATTGGTTTATGCAGGAGATATAACTTGGGCCCAAGGATGGAATACAATTACCTTAGATGCTACGTTTATGTATAATGGGCTAGGTAACATATTGATTAAAACAATTAATGAACATGGGTCATGGACTACAAATTATCCTGAGTTTAGGTACACCGCAAAAGCAAATACTGTAGTGTATAATTATGCTGATGGTGGAATGCCTGGTCCATTAGGTTGGAGAAACGACTATAGACCTAATATGAGATTTGGATTTGGTGGTGGAACATCACTACCTATTGAGTTAATATCATTTGGTGTTGAAGCTAACGATGCAAATGAAGTAGTGGTAGACTGGAGCACTGCATCTCAGATTATCAATGATTACTTTACAATTCAACGAAGCATAGATGGATATGAATGGGTAGATGTAACTAAAATTACTGGATGTGGTAGTTGCAATACACAAATAGATTACACATATTTAGACAGGAATCCATATACAGGCCTTTCATATTATAGATTAATGCAAACAGATTATGATGGAGCATTTGAAATATTCATACCACAATCTGTTACTGTCACAAACGATAAAACAATAGGGTTACATATTATACCAAATCCTGCAATAGATAATATTCAATTGGAGTTGGTATATCCAGACCCAACTCATCGAGACTATAATCATGATGTACGAATATACAATTCGGATGGAATAGAAGTTTATAAGAAGTTTTATATGGGTGAGTTAGAGGATTTTAACATTGATGTTAAGAAACTTAAAACTGGATATTATATCATAAACACTAAAAGTAACCGTATTGATGGTGTTGGAAAGTTTATAAAAGAATGAGAGAATTTCAATTAATAGCCACACACCCAATAAAAAAATCAGATTTAGGGTTTCATGGTAACCTATTTGGGGGTAAATTATTGTCGTGGTTAGACGCTGCTGGTGCGGCATATGCAATGGAAGTTTGTGACACACCAAGAATGGTTACAATAAAAATTGATGAGTGTTTATTTAAAAAACCCGCAAAGGAGGGTCAACTACTAAAAATCTATGGTAAGGTGTTTGAATTTGGTAACACTTCATTAACTCTATTATTAGAATGTAGGGCACATAATGTTTATACTGGTAAACAATCTCCAGTTTTAACCA
>Ga0233414_10000162_pt1 | contig 29340 bp, 47 predicted proteins | sample Na_anoxic_10_MG_FD_189020 | JGI IMG/M metagenome (GOLD analysis project Ga0233414, IMG submission 189020) | Seawater microbial communities from Saanich Inlet, British Columbia, Canada - Na_anoxic_10_MG | ecosystem: Environmental > Aquatic > Marine > Inlet | place: Canada: British Columbia... | reverse complement strand
CGTTCTAGGCACTTATTTGTTGATGCATTAATATGAGTGGCCCTATTCATTTCACTCCGGGAAATCAACAACCTAGAGTTAGCAGAGAAGAATGGATTGAACTGCAACAACAATGTTCATTGCTTACTGATGTTTGTAGTGAAATGGCAAGACGTTGGAGACTAGCAGGCGAACCCCTCAACAAAACATACCCCAATTGGCCACAAGTAGGCACCCCAGATCCATATGGTGGTTCCTTTGAATGGACAGCAGAAAATCTATGTAAAAGTGATATCTTAACACAGAATCCACTAAAGTTTGAAGACTACATTTTTCCTAATGGTTCGGCTGAAACATTGATATGGACTTCTTATAGATATGGAATAGGCCTTGATAATGTTCATGTAGAGCCTGCAACATTTATTACTAAGGTGAGAGGAAAACCACACAAAGCATACGTTGCATTTAGAGGAACTCAGACTAAAGCAAACGGCGGAATTGACTTGCAATATGAACAAGTACCTAATCCAATGGATGTACTCGGCGGTACTGTAATGAAAGGTTTTGAAAAATACTTTGCAGGATGCGGAATTAAAGCAGACGGCAGTAGACCTGCAGATAGGTCTGATATAACAGTGCCAGGTAAAACATTGTATGAATCTTTAAAAGAAATATCATACAAACATGGTGGACCTGTAAAAGAATTAATCATAACTGGACACAGCATGGGTTCGACTACAGCACAATTAACAGGTGCATTAGCATGTAAAGAAGGTTGGTTTGAAAAGGTTATAGTATCTTGTAGTGCTAGTCCAAGATTTGGCACTGCTGGATTTAAGACTTGGTATGATCAGTTAAGAAGTGAAAAACCTCATCACATGCTTAATGATTATACATGGAGATTTACAAACAAAAGTGATTTTGTTCCTAAAGTACCAGCCGCCCCGTATACTGAAATGGGTATTGAAAATTGGTTTGAAGAAAAGAATGGTGCTGAACACAATCCTTGTTGTACATACTCATATGCAATTAATAATCCTGATCGCACACACAATCCAGATATCAGTGATTGTGAATTCCCAACTCCTGCTATACCACCCGAGCCGCTTAGTTAGTCTTCATATAGATGAGGCTTTTGACTTATACGAAAGTTAATACGTTCTAAGACAATTTCATCATCTTTATCTGATGACTTCCAATCTCCGTACCATTCTTTATCAAACCCATCAAACGCTTTGACACGAGTTCTATCTGGAGAATAACCTCGTCTTTCCATTTCGTCTGCAAGTTTGTTAAATCGTTTTATGAGAAACTTTAATTTGTCATAAAAGAACGTCACGTGTCCTTTGTTTAATGTAAAGTCTTTTGGAATACCATTATGAATGTCTTCTGCTGTTCTTGCTTCTATACTTCTACGTAGTGCCGCAGGTATCATTGTTATCTCTCTGAGTTCTGCTACTAGATGCATACGTTTAAGATTTTTTGGATCTAAATCAGAATTGATTCTAGTCATGTTTACACCTTAAGAATACTATTTGATGGCGCTTCTATTACTAATGCAAATGCTTCTACGATTTCTTTGTCTGTTGCTTTATCTGTGATTCTCATAATTGAAAAATGCTTTGGATTGTGCATCATGCAATATTCGATCACACAGTCTTCTGCCGCTCGTTTAGAGACACTATAAGGTGCCTCGCAATGTTCTGCACTATCTACTGATGCAAGTATAAAGTTTTTTGTTTTTATTTTAGATAAGCAATTCATTGTGCCGTTAATATTAGTGATATAATATTGTATTGGCATTTGTGTACTTTCTTCAACATCAACTTTAGCCGCTAAATGTACTACTGCATCATACTCTTCATCAAAGTCTTTAGGTAAAGGTTGATTAATATCAAATGGTAGATATTGATATAGATGATCTAAATTAGACTCGTTAGGGTTAGTATGATGATCAGGGAATTTAGTATCTAACACCCATACATCATGTTCTTTATCTTGTAGGTGTTTAGTTAAGAGAGTTCCTAGATAACCAGAACCTCCTGTAATTAATACTTTGCTCATAGTTTAATTGCTAATATTGTCAGTATTGCTATTAATAGAACATTCGTCATAAAGATGCCTATTGCTAAAATTGTGTGATACCATATCCATCTTGTCTTGTATGCGTTTTCAATCGTTAGTTCTGCAGGATCTACATCATCCTTCATCATGTCAATAACGACTGTTTCTTTTTTAATCTCAATTGGTTCTGGTTTTTTCCAAAACGGTGTGTCATACCACGCCATCAATGTACCTCTTTCCTAGTTATTAATTAGCATTATATATGGAAAAGGACTTGAAGTCAAGTCCTTTAGTTACCAAATACTTTAAACTTAGACGATTGATTCTTTGTCTTTTGTAGTCCAAACTAGTTTTACGCCTCTGCGTTCTAACTCTTTTATAGCCTTTGATCTACGTTTTTTATTTGGGTTATCTTTGTTTATTTCTTCAAATAATTCTTCTTTAGAAATATTTTTAATATAGTAATGAGTTGTAGTTACTATTTTAGTACCTCTTTGAAGTACGCTTTGTGATGGTTTGAATTTAGTTGGCATATTACTTCCCCTGACCTCTATATAGAGACATAGAACGTTTCTTGCCTTTATTCATTGTAGACATGCCGATTTTTACTCTGCGTCCTCTACCACCAACACCTGTTGACGAACATTTTTTACCTGAACCGTTAATTAACGATTTGTTTACTTTTCTTCTACTTGCTTTTGCCATTATTCCTTTTAGTTAATATATTAAATTTCGACTGTAGTAGTCGGCTCCTCTATTTGAAGTAGTCCTTGACTGTTATGTCCAATCATACTATCACTACTTCCAATAAATTCTTCTCGTTTGCCGTCCCAATTCTTGAGGGCATCTTTAATACTTGCTTCTGCTAACACACTACAATGTAACTTAATAGGGGGTAATTCTAATGCTGTTGCTATGTCTCTGTCTTTGATCAGTTGTGCTTCTTCTACAGTCTTGCCCATTAGCATTTCAACAAACATCGTTGAACTTGCTATTGCACTACCACAACCATAAGTTTTGAATTTGACATCAACGATCTTTTCGTTTTTGTCTAGTTTGAGTTGCAGTTTCATTACGTCACCACATGCTGGTGCACCTGTCATGCCAGTTGCTACGTCTGCATCATTTGGATCGAATCTTCCTACTGCGTGTTTTTCGGGATTTTTTAAAACGTCCTCGAATCGTTGTACTACTTTGTCTGAATATGCCATGTTACTTAATAATGTTTGCGAATTGTTTCTATCTTTTCCTCTGCGTCTGCTATTGCTTGAATCTGAAGTTCTACTGCTTGTACGACATCTGGATGCTCACCGATACCTGCAGGATTTTCAATATAGACTTGAATGTTGGCTTTTGCCATTGCGATTTCGCCTTCAAGTTTTTTAATTAATGCTTCTAATAGATAATTCATAGTGTTTTAATTTCCTTTCTACAGTATTTATCACGTAGGTCGTTGAGTTGTATATAATTAATGATTCTCATTTGCCTATTGCATTTCCATATATGTGTACATGTACTCTGCTTGTGTAATAGTACCCTCGTCTGATTGCTTCATCTGCAATACTTGCTTCAGTTTGTACTAAGCCTTCATACGTTCCACCTACTCCCATAATCCATACAGGATAGTTGCAACCTGCTTCTCTGAACAGTTTAGTGTTTTCTTCTACTTCACGCCAACTCTCATCTGTACCATTGACTACATACTTTAGTTGACCTACTGGACTTACTTCTGCATATCTACCTATTACGTCAGGCTTGATTGCTTTCTTAGATTGCTCACCAGCAGTTGCCCACAGTTTAGGACTTAGTGACCAGTACCATTCTTTGTTTTCTTTGCTAGTGTATTCTTTTTCTATCCATTCAGCAAATTCATCTGTGATAGGTCTAGTACCATTTGTTTCTACAGTAACATACTGAGGTTTATTGTGTCTTCGTTTAAATTCTTCTATGACTTCGATCATGCCAGGCTGTGTGCCTTTGATCATCGGCTCGCCACCAGTAAACACCATGTGTGATGCTTGTCCTGTTGCTGGATGTATGAACTTACCATGAGGGAGAAGTGCTGTCAGTTCGTCTACTGCTTCTGTTACAGTCTTATCTGTGATAAGATGCTTGTACTTCTTACTCCATGTATAACTACTATCACAGCCTTTGTCGAATACAGGGAGATCAAACACACTATCTATGTTTGTGATATCGATAGTTTCATAAGGGAGTTCATATGTATCAGGATTAGTCGGATCTTTCTGACCAAAGCCGTTACACTGTAGATTACATAAAAAGAAACGCATCCACAATGAAGGAATGCCTACGTATTGACCTTCACCTTGTGCTGAAAAAAATGTTTCACTATACTTTAGTGTCATCTACGTCCTCAATAGGGTTATCATAATAGTCATGTGTTCCTGCTCTGTATCTTGCTTTCTTTTCTGATACCATTACTGAACTTTCCAATGCTACATAGCCTGCAAATAGTAATATTACGAAGGCAATAATACTGTTCAATATTTCGTAAATCATGTCCATATTATATCACCTATTGACGGTAAAGTCAACACTAATCTAACCACCAACTTTCCCAGGGGAAATCTAACCAGATATCTGGAGTTTCTAGTTTGTTAATTGTTTCGTATGTATAATCTACATCCTTAAACGAACTAGATTCATTATCAACAATAGTAGAAAACTTAACTGTTTCATGCCATACAGTTCCCCAAGACTGCTCATTTGGAAAGCAACCTGCTTCCCAATCTTTTTTGAGCCAATTGAGAGTTGCACCTGAATCGTTAATATCTTCAACGATAAGAATTTTCTTACGTTTTGATACGTCCCAACGGCTTTTTGTTATTTCCATCTCTTCTGTAGATAATGCACCAAATGCATCAACTGACATCCAACAATTACTTTCTGGACCTTGTTGAACATTATCACGTAATGATATGTCTAAAGAATGCATTGGAACTTTTAGATAGTGAGAGATCATTACTGCTGGTAACAATCCACCTCTTGTTATTCCTACTACATAATCAGGTCTAAAGTTGTCTAAGTGCATCTGTCTTAGAATCTCTTGTACTGCGTTTTTTACTTCGCCGATACTAATTCGTTTGTTCATTTGCTTCCTTTATAACACCGTTAGTCCAATTCTCAGCACAGTCCTCTGCATAATGCTTTGACTTGCCAGGTAGATACCTTTCTTCTTTCAGTACCCCGTCTTCCCACATTTCTACTAGATAGACGTTTGCTATTTTTACTTTTGATTCTCTATTCATTTAAAATAACCACTGTAATATTAATACAATCACAATCCCTTTGCTAAAAGCAATCCATTGCATATGATAACTAGAAAGATTGAACTTCCATTGAATCTCATCTGTCATGCCTTCATGCCACGCAAAAAAACGTGTTCCCCATTCTTTTAGTTTTTGCATAATTTTCTCCTTACGTTAATTCTTCTTTAGTTCTTGGTCCTGCTTCTATTCTATATCCACCGAACGCATCACTATTGATATAATCTTTTACAACTTGCTTACTGATATCTCCATAATTCATTATATCATTTTCATATGGAATTTCAACTTGAATGGTCATCCTGATAGTATCAGGTGCAACTGGATGTGGACTAGGTGCTCCCATTATCCTACTAGTTTTTTAAGTATCTTTTGACATTTTTTAAAGTTATGTTCTTCAAAAGATTCTTTATCGCCTAGACCAGTATCAAATTCTGACCCATGTCTCCAATTACCAAATGCAATAGAAATGCAACGTTGACGTTCTGTTTCATCTTTTTCAAATGAATAATCAGCAATCAGTTGAAAAATCTTTTCTGCTTCTTCCTTGTTCTTTTTCTTACATGCTTTTAACACATCGTCAAACGTTAACTTATCAAGTTTAGAACTTGGTACTTTTTTTGCAACAGTTTTTTTAACTGTTTTCTTAATTGGCTTTTTTGTTATTTTTTTATCTGCCATGTTATTCTCCTATTATAATATGCTACTATAATATTTATTAATTTAATAGTAAGGCTATTAATATTAAAAAGAAGGTGACGCCTATTACTATTACTGAAAATTTAAATACACCTTCTAGTATCTCTGGAAAGAACTTGATAACAAGATATGCAACAGTAAAAAAGCCTATAACTTCTAACATTATAAACCTAAAATACCTATTGCAGATGATAGACCTGCATTATGCAGTTCAATATAATCATCCATGTCTGTTAAAATTCTTTGTGTGTCTTCTATACCTTGATCATTCATTTGCTCTACAAGCCTCTCTCTCGCAATCTGAGGGTGCTTTTTTAAGATAGTCTCAAACACATCTGCTTTATTTGAACTCTGACATATGTGTACAACTCTATCTCTTGGTAAAGTTGCAAATGACATTGTTTGTCCTACAGCCATACTAAAACCTCGGTCTGTTGTTATTGTTCATTACGTATATAACTACTAACAATAAAACTGCAAGTAATGTTGTAGTTAAATCCATTATACTCTCTCATATATTGCTGAGTTAGCATCGTGTTCAAATACTTCTACACTCTTAACTCTTACTGTAGGGTTAAGTGCTTTCTTTTGAAACTTTGATCGTTCAATGATGATAGTCATTTGCTTAAATACTTCTTCTGCAAACTTCTCTGAGCCTACGTTGTCAAACACTTTAACTTTTGCTAGTCCACGTTTCTCTAATGCTCTTAACTGTCCTATCTCAGGATCATCTTTTGATACAACAATAGTATGATCAAAGTGATCTTCTAACCAGTCTTTGAGTTCTTTCAAACCACCGAAGTCCATAACCCAGTTACGTTCATCAAGTGAATCACACTCAAACACTAGTTTGAATCCTAGTGAATAACCATGCAACAAAGAACAATGCGAATGCTTTGCACGCCATTGTCTAAAACAACATGAGAAACCTCTATCGTTTCCATATGTTTTAGTAGACAAATATTTGCCTTTACCGAAATCTATTGCTGGTGCTTTTTTCACTTTTTTCTTTCCCCAATTAAATATACTCATTTTTCTCCTTCTGCTACTCGTTTTCTCAATGATGAAGAACTAAAACTATGATCTCTACCATTATAAATTACTTTGATGTCTCTGTCTTCACATATGTCTTTGCCAGAAAACTCTTTGTTTTCATATTCGATGCCGATGATTCTTACGTCAAGTGGCAATACTAACAGTAAGTCTAATAAGTCTTGCTCAGTTTGATAGATAACAATCTCGTCTACATACCTAGTTGCCGCTAATTGAATCTGACGTTCTACAATAGATTGTATCGGCGGATTCTTTGAATCAGGTCGATCTATTGTAGGATCAGTCTGCAAACCAGCAATCAAATAATCACAATGATTCTTTGCTTCTGATAACATTGCAATGTGTCCTGCATGTAATAGATCAAACGTACTGAATGTAATACCAATAGTTTTACCTTCGTCTTTAAGTTGTCTGATTTTATTAAAAATCATTATCTGTTCCCCACGCCGTAAAGAAAAACATTCTTTGATAATCATCTAGGGTATGTGTAATCTCACTGACCCAATGTTCTTCGTCTCTGCTGTATATTACTAATCTATTCGGTTTAGGCAGTATAGATTGCTTATCATTAAGAAAAGTAAGTTCACCGCCCCAATCATCTTCCCAAGTGTCATGCATGTATAAAAGACTAGTAAATGATTGTTTGCTTGTTTTGCCAGTAACGGCAGGATCCCAATGCTGTATTACTTTATGTTTATTTGAATGATATTGATACCACATCTGACGAGCCAAAGGATTTATCAAGTTCATATCTTCAATCATGTACTGTTTAATACTACGTGCTATTTCTGGTAATGATTTTGATCCTAGTCTCACCGCAGTATACATATAATCACCATCTTCCGGATTTGTCAACTCCAAGACTCTTACAGGAGCATCTTCTTCATAATTTTCACCGGACAGGTACTTTCCGTAACTAGGATTTTCATTTCCCCATTCTTTCCGAGGCTCGTATTTATTAAGCATATCTTCTTTAAACAAGTTAAACACTTCATCAGAGAGAAAATTATCTTTATAACAGTACATTATTTTTTTAATATCTCCATCATCTTTGCTTGTGATTGTTCTTTAAGCCATTCTTCTTCGCCCACAAACGTAGGCGCATTTGCAAGAACATTATCCAACATAAACTTTAATAGATACAAATCTTGTTTGATTCCCCATGCTAGATATCCGTCATTATATGGAGAGTTCATTTCTATAATTGCTTTACGAATTTGACTAGTGCAATAAGGAACATCCATATCAGGCATTACTGCATCCTAGCAATACTTAAAAATTCTGCCCTTAGTGCAGGGTCTGTTTTAAACCCACCACCTAATTTACTTGTGATAGTAGAACTCCCAGCATCTTCAACACCCCTAGATTTTACACAATAGTGTTGTGCATCGATTAAGACTGCAACATGTTCAGTGTTTAGGATAAATGATAGTGCGTGATATACTTGCTCAGTCAGACGTTCTTGTATCTGAGGTCTTTTAGAAAAGTATTCTACAACTCTGTTAATTTTAGATAGACCTAATACAGTCTCATTCGGAATATATGCTACAGTTGCTAGACCATCGATTATTACAAAGTGATGTTCACAATTAGATTGTACATTGATGTTTCTTTCTACAACCATTTCGTCATACTGCATCTTGTTAGCAACGACAGTTGCTTTAGGGAATGCATCATAGTCAAGTCCCCAGAAGATTTCATTGACATACATCTTAGCAACACGTTTAGGTGTGTCTATAAGACTATCATCTGTAAGATCAAGTCCTAATGTATCCATAATTACATTAAAGTGATCTTCAATCTTGTCGATTTTTTCTGTACGAGATAGACCATTGTCAGTCACCGGAGTTTCTACTCCCATTGAAACTAAATGATCGTGTACTTGTTTCCCTAGAACAGGGTCGGTTTTTGTTTTGTTATAAGACATGTGTCTTTTCTCCTTCCTAACGCGGATAAATTAATCAATTGTTTTGTAGCCTTTGTGCTACACATGTATTTATACATTATACTAGGATATATTATATTTTTCAAGTATAAAGGGTAAAATGTAGTTCTTTGTAAATCTCTCATGCATTGCAGTGCTTGGATGCCAGTCTCCTTCTGTCTGATAAGGTAATCCTTGTTTTCGTGCCCATTCATCCATATTGTCTACGTCTAACCAAAATTCTTTATCTATCATATCATATAAGTAATTCAATTCTGGATGCTCATGTATTAAGTCTATGTTATTCCACTGTTCATATTCTTTATCGTTCATCATATTACATTCCCAATCAGATTCACCTAGTAGGTGAGGTTGAGGAGTATGATAGATAAAGGTGTCTGGTCCCATCTGAGTCATAAAGTATTTGATGCCTTTACTTTGCAAAAACCATTGAGTTCTAAGTATATGATTACATGTTTGTAAGAGTGCATACTCAGGGGTAACGTATGATTTAAAATAATTAGAAGTCAGTTCATCTGACCAACTATTATTTAATAGATACCAAGTTGGTATTGGACTTGAATTCTTATCATCAACCTCAGCACACCAAGTTGGAGTTACGCCAGTATACCAATCACTATGAGGATTATTTGCAAATCTCTTACCTGAAGTATTAAATCCTTTAAACCATTTTTTAAATTCACTATCTGTTAAACATGAATTTAAAAAAGGTTTTCCATGTTCCAACATATATCGATTAGAAGGTTGGTTGTTTCCACCTCGCAATGTTGTCTTGTGTATATTCTTTTTAAAATTAGAACTCATTAATGAAAAACGATCTGCGGCTGACCACATAATGCCAACTAACATATCATTAGGAGAAAACCCGTCTTTTAATGCTTTGTTAACTTTATTGATTATTCGTTGCGAAATTATCTCATTGCCTGCGGCTGCCATACCAGTATGAGTATGAAATTCAGGCTTCAATGCTTCTTCTAAATGTAATGGCCAGGTGCAGTTAGGCCATACTTTTTTATCTTCGTCTAAGTAAGGGTCTGGTTGTCCTTGTACTTGAGAAAAGGAACAACCTCCTGTAATTAACAACTTCATACTATGTCTATCCAATTAAAAAGTTGAACTAGTCTAGCAGTCTTGTCTGATGTTCCAAAGTTAGGACCAGGTCCATGAAACTTAGATGCAGGGTATATAATAAGTCTATTGTAAATAAAGTTTGAAGCAGTATGAATATCCCACTTATTTAAATCATTGCAGTCTTTTGATTTAACAACTGTCTCTAAGTGCTTAGGACTTAATGCTCGATCTACACCTGTTTCTTTGTGTTTGTAAAACAACGTGCCGGGCATAGTATGTTGATTCTTAGAAAGATACAGAACACCTGCATAATAATTAATATCAGATGTATCAGCATGTAATGCATTATCAAACATGCCACAGACATTTGTTTCTTGGCTTAATCTAAAAGAACCATTAGTAAAATGATCCATTTGTCTAATGTTTTTTCCTAAAAGTTTAGATATTTTTGTATTAATCCAACTAGGGCTGTATGCATCTTTGCTCATCTTTCCAGACCAAGGAGCATTGCCGTTAGGATAACCTTTAGATACCTTTTCAGGATAATACTTAGATGATAATGCTAGGTTTCTTATAATGTCAGGTTCATCATAAAAATTATCAATGATGATCAGACTTGTGTTCATTATTTGTTCTCAAATATTTTGTTATATTGATTATTTACTCTAACAAAGGTAGTACATTTACTCAAGTCTTTAAGTTTACGTGCTCCTGCGTAAGTACAGGCGCTTCTAATGCCCCCTAAGATGTCTTGGACAGTATCTTTAATCGCACCTTTATATGGAATCTTTACAGTTCTACCTTCAGAACTTCGATAGTCTTTAAGTCCTCCAAAGTGTTTAGTATTAGCAGTATCACTACTCATACCATAGAATTGAACAAACTGCTCTTCTTCAATTTTATGTTTACGATTTTGTAAATGACCTGCAACTTCATATTCAAGTTCATTCGTTTCATAAAATTTAGTAATTACTTCGCCACCACCCTCATTACAACCTGCTAACATTCCGCCTAGCATTACAAAGTCTGCTCCAGCACCAAATGCTTTTGCTACATCTCCAGCACTTGAACAACCCCCGTCAGCAATGATGTGTCCACCAAGACCGTGAGCGGCATCGGCACATTCAATGATCGCCGAGAGTTGAGGATATCCAACGCCAGTCTTAATGCGAGTAGTACAAACACTACCAGGCCCAATACCCACTTTAACGATATCTGCTCCACTTAATATTAACTCCTCTGTCATTTCACCTGTCACTACATTACCTGCAATGATGATAAGTTCTTCATATTTGTTTCTGATTTGTTCTACGATTGTAGCAAATCTTTCTGAGTACCCGTTAGCAACATCAATACAGAGATACTTGATAGGACATGCTCCCATCACACGATCAAGTTTTTCTAAATCTTGTTCAGCAATACCAATAGACATTGCCACATGTTCTCGTCTTTTAGAGCCATTACTAAAATATTCTAGCAAATCAGATGCAGAATATGTTTTAACTAAACATGTAAACAGTCCTTGTTTTAAAAGTGCATCAGCCACTTCAAATGTACCAACGCCATCCATGTTAGATGCCATGATAGGCACTCCACCATATTCTGCTTCACTGTTTCTAAATCTATAATTACGAAATAAATCTACTTCTTTGCGAGATCCTAACGTTGATCTTTTGGGTCTAATAAGTACATCTGAGAAATCTAATTTAACTTCAGATTCGATTCGCATTACTGCATTTCCTCTATGTCGGGTCGATACATTTTTTTCGGGGTCGTTGTTGGTCGTGAAAACCAAAGATTAAAGACGTGATTAGGATCTGATACTACCTGTGATGGGAATTCAGCAGTTGACAATAATGCTTCAATTACCATATCTACACTTTCCTCAAATCTATCAAAAAGTTTTGTGTTTGGATATAATTCAGGATATACTAATCTATTAGGCAATACAGGTTTGCAACCTAGATAGACTGCTTCTGCAACACCAAAGCCAAAGTTTTCTTGTAAAGCATAACTTACGATTGCTTTGCTTTTGCCAAGTAATGAGTAGTATTCTCCTTTAGAAAGATTTTCTTCTTGTGTTTTAACAAATCTAGCATTGAGATTGCCATTAGTTTTTTCATTGACTTGTTTTTCTAGTTCATCAAATAACCAAGGTTGCTTTTCGTCACATAGTCTACCATTAAAGATAACTATGTTTTCTTTAGTTTGTCCTTTATGATAATCTAATCCTGAATAGTCTACAGGCAATCCTGATACTACTAACTTATTAGGATCAACCATTCTCTTTCTGATGATATCTTCTTTGATAAAATTACTAGCACAATAGATGGTGTCACTTATATCAAAGATAATGTCTTCAAAGTTCTTAGCCCAACGCTCCATGTCTCTTACAAAATCAGTATCAGTAAAACTACCAGCATGAATGATGCCTGTGATCTTTACATCTTTTTTTGTAAAGTATTTCATGTAAGCAATACTTTCAATACCAGGAAACCATATGTCACTGAAGAATATAGTATCACCATCATTGATCTTACCAGACTCAAACATCGCAGAGATTTCTGCTATTTGCATTGCTTTGAACTTACTAGTAAATGCCGCATTCAAAAACTGTCCCTCAGGAAGAGGAGGAGTCTCTGTAGTAGGCATTACTTTGACATACTCGATGTCTTGTGCATTTAAATATGCTTCGATGTCACGGTCCATATGAACTGTGTATCGTCCTTCGATGTGTTCTAAGGGTACATAAATTAACATAATTGTCTCTAAGTTTTAAGGTTTCTGAATACTCTTTCGATATCTTCTTCAACACAATCTGTGCCATATTGAATCTCTATCAGTTTTAAAGGAATGTTTTCTCTGTTTACTAACTGATGCCACTCTCCTTGATTAATCCACGTTGACTCGTGTTGATTAAATCTGCCTACAAGTATATCTCCTACATCACGTTTAGCATCTTTAGGAAATGCAACTGTGTAGACACTAGCAACACCTTCTGCTACAAACCAAAACTCTGATCTATTTTCATGTCTTTGCATACTTAATGATGCACCAGGATTAACTGTCAGTTCTTTCAGTTTAGTAAGATTATCCCACTCATGCAACACACGATAATAACCCCAATCACGTTCAGTCTTTGGCTTAGTACCTTGTGTGTACCAATTTGCTAGAATATCAGAACTTGACTGTGTTTTTTCACCGCCTACTCCAAATACAAATGACAAGTTTTTATCTTTAAAACCCATTTCTTTGATGTTAGATAATGTTCTGTCTCCACCATTAGCAAAGATAATATGTTCATTCGGAAATAGTTGACGTGTAATGTGAATAGCATTTGAACTAGAATCATCATCGTCATTAAACGTTATAACTTGATCAACATTACGCATTGCCAATAGAAGTCTAACTCGTTCTTCTACAGGCATAAACGCTTTGCCTTTCTTTCTAGTTAACCATTCATCACTGTTAACACCAACAACTACTTTGCTACCAAACCAAGAATCATTTTTACCTAATTCTTTAGCGGCTTCAATGTACTCTAAATGTCCACTGTGTAAAGGATCGAATCCTCCAGTTATTAGAACTACTACACCATGTTCCTTTGTCTCTTTAGATTGAGGCACGAAACTTGGATCTATCTTCTTAGTTGTTCCTTTAACTTCGGGTCCACTTTTAGGCTTGACAGGTGCCTTCGCTTTGGCTTTTACTGGAGCCTTTGCTTTTGCTTTTACTGGCGCCTTCTTTTTAGCAGGCGTTTTCTTAGTCACCTTTTTACCTACGTCTGTTGTTTTTGTATTTTTTGCCATCTATTTCCCACATATCCCTGACAGGTTTGTCTGCCATATAACGTTGACTGTATAGTCGCCAAATGCGACTACTCTTTTGGTACAGTGTTGTAGGATCATATACATATCCATACTCTGCACAGAAGGCTTGATAAGCCTCCAGGTCCTCAAACACTTTTGAAGCATTAAACTTACGTGACATTGTAATATTCCTTCTATTCTCATATTACCGTTTTAGTTAATATCCGAGTCATTCGGATAGTCCATTTCGCAACCATTTTCATTGTCTTCGGCTACTGAAATTTTAATGTAACGATTTGGATACTTTGTTTGTATTTCTAATGCCAAATCGTCTGCGATCATTTCACAACTCTTATGATTGAGTTGTAATACACTTGTACTGCTTTCTACTTCTGCGTACAAACGTTCTAACCATCTTTTAAACTGTATGAATTCGATATCTCTATCATCATGGAAGACTTCAATCCATACTTTAAAATGAAATATATGTCTGTGAGGATAACCTAAAAACGATACATCGTCCCAGTCGCCAGTTGCTAACTTAGGATCTGTATCAGCACCAGGATACTTATGTATACCCTCTTTGCTAAATGTTACCCATATACTTCTCATTATGCTTCCTTGTTCGGATTCCAAATTGTTAAGTTCTTAGTTTTAAGTCTATTGACTACCAACTTATACCTTGATTGTTCTGCTTTCCATTCTTTTAACCACGTATGACCATCACGTTCTGCATCAATAAAGATTGCATTAGTCATTGCTAGTGGTAATAGAATTGCTACGTGAATAAAGATGCTACCTACTGTGTTATAGTTAACTACACCTAAGTAGTCAGTTGCTAAGAATCCAAACCAAACACTCCAAATAGTAAACAGCACTAACATAAAGTAAGTCTGCAAACTAGGGTCAGGTACATACTTTAATGGATTGTATCTGACATCCATTACACGTCTCCAACCACTTACAAGACTCATTACAGTTCTTCTAAATAAACTCGGCTTTTTAATCATCGGTTCTACACTCATTTTGTTTTCCTATTTAACATGATTTCTTATGTACTCTTTAATTACATGCATACCATATGATAACCATGTAACAATTATAAGACTCCACAACAATATCTCTATCATTAGTAATAATACTTGATTATGTTAGTAAAGTCAAGCATTAATTTGCCCAGATTCATAATAGTCATTCATTCTTTTAATAGTTTGCTTTTCCCAAATTTCATGTTGAGGATTCCTTTCATCTGCCCAACTAGGATCAATTCGATAATATTCTTGCGTTTCCCATAGTTCGATCAACTTCGCATCTTGTTCAAAATCATCTAGTATAAAATCGTTCTTTTTCTTCCAATTATTTAGATGATCTAAATCATGCTTATTATTTTTACTCCAGACTCCACTTACAATATCTTCAAACTCAACATTTGTCACCCTCGCATCTTCACTTGGTAACCATGAAGGATCATACTTGATAATATTGATCATATCCTTTACTGTATCTAATGCGTGATCTTGTATCATTTTTTGACGATTAACCTCTAACCAGTAATGTCTTAAAAATCGTAACCATCTACTTTTCATTGTAGTGACTGTTACATGAATGACTTCTTCAAAGTCTTCTATATTAGGAATAATCGAAACTGGTTGATGATGTGCAAACCAATTTCCTTGTGTCCATTCTTTGCTTATTAAGTTAGTTGTTAAATCTAGCCATTGCTTTTCATGTATTGGCAAGATAAGATAAGGGACTTCTTCATTGTTACCGTTCCATCTATTGGTGAGAGGTGATTTAAGGACATGATTGAATCTAGTTTGTACTATTGATGCTGTAAATGGACTTTTTGTTTCGTTCAATAAATCGCACATGAGTCCGCCCGCACAATAAGAGGCGACACATATTATTTTCATTCATCTATAGTCTGCATTAGTTCATCACTATCTTCTAATTCTTCATTTGTATTTATTTCAGGTTCTGCTGTTACTGAAAATAGTTCATCAAACATTGTATTAGCATTGACGGCTCTCTTCCCTGAGTAACCTGAACTTCCTGCTTTGATTTGCATCCAAAACTTGCTATGTTGATCAATCAAATCTAAACTTTTTTGTTTATCTTGTAGACTAAAGATTTCATCAACTAAGTCGCTAAAAGTGACACGTTCAAATGTTTCATTCATCAACATTGCAGGGATAACGCCTGCTTCATACTGTCTGTTTGCTTCTTGCACAGAAAACATATGTTGATAAACATTGTGTGCTTGAAGGAGAGTATAACTCAGAGTGTCCCAACTAGTCTTAGTTTCTTTACCATGTTGACCTAAGAAACCATGTCCTCTATAACATAAGTCTTTTAATACTAATGCTTCTGTAATAGGGGAATCAGAGAACTTCTCATGTATTCCTTCTGCTAATACAGCATCACTAAACTTACGCATATCTTTATCAAAGTCTTTGTTCTCAGCAGTCTTCTCCATAGAGTAAGTCCACTTAGTATTATGCTCAAATGTTGAGTTGTTATATGCTAGTCCTTTAGCCGCACCAAAGAAAGGAGATGCACAATCGAATGTAATCATAAAGTTCGGATTGTGATACTTTCTTACTGCTTTTTGAATGTCTGTAAACAATACTGCATACTCTAAGATAGATGTACCAAGACAATGAAGTAAATCATGTTTACCTTCTCCTAATAGTCCATCATGGATAAGGAAGACAATTCTTCTTAGCATCAAATGAATATCAATTTTGTTCTGACCACCGAATGCCCAACCATTGAAATGATTATCTGGGTAAACAGCAGGGTCAGCATACATTTTGAATTCTTCATACCATTCATCTGATTGTGTATGAGTTTGACCTTGCAATACATTTAAGAACTTACAAGCACCGCTACGATGATGAATGAAGTAATCATTATTAATATGCGTAGCAATTTTACACTCTTCAATAGTTGTGATGCCATGCTTATCAACTAAGTCTGTCTTCATCAATATCATTGAAGGAATATCTAAACACATACCATAATCCATGTATTCGTCCATCCAAGACAAAACTTTCTTACGTTGTTTCATTGCTTTAGGGCAATTAGGATCCTTCCAGTCGGCGGGCCACTGACCTTTCATAATTTGAAAACCACCAGAATCTCCTAACATGAAAGTTCCTTCTTCACGTTCTCTGATGATAGACTCATTAGGATTGTCGCTAGTGATGTCTAGGTCTGCGTGGCCCGCAGAGTATAACCCCCATTTGTAGTTATACAGTCCTTGTTTAGAGTTTAAAAAGTTTAAACATTCTACGTCTCCATTTAGTCCTGCAGGAATACGTTCTTCAGGGAAATAATCCATTCCTTTACGTTGTCTACCTAATCCAGCGATAAAGAAACTGCTAACAGCAGGCAAGAATAACGCCCAATCGTCTTTGTGTTCGGCTGAAAGATTTACTTGCTCTGCCATAATTTTTACTTCGCTTGTGCTGGTAATAGATATTCGTAAACAGTATAACCACTGTCTACTGTGATTTGTGCCGCCCCTTGATCAGAGATACGCACAGTCTTGTCACCTGGCAGATCCATGATTGACAAGAATACTTTAACAGGCCATTGCCATGTTCTACTCAACGTTCCAGTTACAGAAGGTTGAAACACAAAGTTGCCTGAGTGAGTTGACGGCTCACCAAAGAAGATTTTAAGATCGCCACCATCTGTCTTAGTTGTAAAGTTTAACTCTTCTGAGTTTGCTTGTGCTTGTTTCTTAAGACGTAAAATACCTGCTATTGTAGGTTCAAATTCAACGTCCCATTGAGCACCTTTAAACGTGACATTTCTTACTTTTTCTTCAATAAGTGCTTTTGACATCAAACGATAGTCATTAACAAAGTCATTGTTCTTAGTAGCAAAGTGAATTGCTTGTGGCACATCAACGCCATCAACTTGCTTATGAGTCATACTAATAGTAGAATTCTCATCATAATCATCAAAACTTAGAATCGTTTTGAGTTTGCCTAGATTAGGCATGCCGAATGTACCAATGAAATCAGCAACAGGCGTCTTTGTTTTACCACTTACAATAACAGACTTATCATCTGCAATCGCATTGACCTCTGTCTCTGTAGCAGTACCATCAATCTTAACTAGATCAATGATGCCTAAGCCGAATGTATATTCGATCAAATCTTGTAAATTATCTTTCATTTATTTTCCTCTTTAAAGTATTTAGGTAGATATAGTGTGTATTATATCTGGTTTTATTACACATTGCAATTGTTTTGGACAACTGTTTACCCGAAACTAAACAATTCATCAAACGTTGAATTAGTGTCTGTGTTTGCTCTTAAATCCCATTTAAGAACTCCGAGTAAGTTGCTGATCTTTTCATCTACGAGTGTAGACTCCATTAAATTATCATCAAACGGCAGTTCTTTGAACCATTGAGGTAATCTAAGTTGATCAGTAGGATATGCAATACTTGTATATCCAAGAGCATTAGTCTTTAGTTTACATACTACGACTTTAAAGCCATCCATGATCTCCATTGAGTAGTTGTCACCATGAACACGTTTGAGTGTGTTCCAATTCATTGCCGCCCTCACGTGACCAGGCATGTTTGCTCGACCAGTTTTCGACTTCTTCTCTAACTGAGTGTAATGAGTTAACTTGTTTACACCCTTAGGAGAACCTTTTGTCCAAGAATCTTTGTCACCTAAGTGAAGTTTAAACTCTTTGATCTTTTCGATAATGTCCTCACGGCTTTTACCACCAAGAGCCATTTCTAACACTTCCATCAAAAAGTCTTGTATATACTTAGGAGTATCTGCTCGTTTGAGATCGAGTCCCATTGCTTTAACTTTCATCGCACCATTAGCATCAGTACGTTTGCCTTCATTATCATAGATATTAATTGCATATCTTTTCTTAGTGATGAACAATCCTCTGTCTCCACAAACTTCTCTACCGCCTTTGATTATCTCACCTTTTTCACGCGGACAATGAAATGCTGTTTCCATAAAACCAGGGAAAGATATATTACATTGATCAGACATGCTTTCATACAAATCGATAAACGTTTGCTTCTTGTCTTCTAATGACATGTCTGCGGGAAGTTCATCTTTCAACATAGGCCATGCAGAGAAATAACATGAGTCAGTATCACCATAGACCATCGAATCGCCTGTATGATCATATACCCCAGTCATTATCTCATTAATATATGCTGACATATGTTTTGTAACACTACGACCAGTCAATGTTACAGACTGTCCTATACGTTTATCATAGAAACGACAATGCTCATTCAAAAGTGCGCCATATGCTGAGTTTAGTAGAATCTTACGAACTAATTGTCGCTTGTCCCAATACTCAATGTCTTCTTTTGTTTTAGCCTCTCTGAGTTTGCCCTGCATAATCTTACGATCAGAATACCATTTAGACAACAGTCCGGGAATCACACCCTCAACATCTGATCTAAAGATTGTGCCATTAGCACTAAGAATGAAAGGATTACTTGAATCGTAAATCCACTTCCATACTTCAGCCGCACTCTTCTCTTCTGAACTCCCATCTTCAAAATCAACCGTTAGCATTGTACCACGTTCCTGATTCTGAATTGCAGTATACTCAAGTGAGCCAAATAGCCCTTCCCATAAGATAGGACCTTCTACTGATGCATCACCTTTCTTGTAACGAGATTTCTTTTTAGCAAGTTCTAGTCCTTTTTCTTGCATATACTGCTCAGTCAATGTATGTTTTACTTGACCAACAATAGTTTCAGGCGCCATATTCAATGCTCGTATCACTGAAGGATACAGAGAGTTGATATCGACAGAACCTATCCAGTCATGTAATCCTTTCTTAGGAGTCATAACATAAGCACCTGCCGCTGTGCCTTCACTGACTGTATTGATGTTTTGTCTAATCTTATTAGGCACAACAACACCACGTTCATGTGCTTCGTTCATAATAGCCATTTCGATCATAGCCACTGAACCCATAACAGTCGGAAGTAATACAGTATTCTCATGCGCCATCTGATTAGCAAGTTCAATAAACTGCAATTTATCATCTAGTTTTTTGAGTAGTAAAGTGTCTTGTCTGTTGTATTCGATAAACGTTTTAAAGTCTTTGTTGTACAACTGATCGAGTGATCCTTCATACTCAGTCTTTTTCTCACCGACTTCCATTTCACCAATCGCATCTAGTTTATAACTATGACGAGATTCATAATTATACTTCTTATAGAGTGCAAGATAATCTAAATGAATACGACCTACTAAGTCAAACGTTTCTTCTTCCTTACCGAACCTTTCATATGTTCTTTTCTTAGGATATTGACCTAATAGACAGAACTTACGAGTATCGTCTTTCGACATTACACGTGTAACACGATTGACCATATAAGGAATATCATAACCTTCTGAGTTCCAACCTGACAACACATCAGCATCTTCGATCAAAGTAAAGAATACATCAAATAATTCTTTCTCTGTTCTAAACAACATTGTGTCAGGGAAGTCTTTGATTGCTTCTTGTGCAGTCTCATATGTCATATGAGAAGGCGGAACTGCTAGACAAACGAGTTGATCAAGCCAGTCTAAGTATAAACTGACAGCAGTCACAGGGTTAAAAGGATCACTCGGAGGAGAGAATCCTTTTGCAGGGTCAAAGTCTACCTCGATATCAAAGAAACATGTGTGCAGTTTCGGAGCATCGATTTTTAGATAGTTCTCACTTAGACATCGAAATACTATTGGTACATCACTCTCAAACAAACGCCTATTTGAATGAATTCTTTTCTCTTTTTCAAATTCACCTTGTTTGCGTGAGGAAAACTTAGTGACAGAAGTGTTATATAAAGAACGATGTTTACCTTTAGGATCTTCGTAATACAATACGTAGTTCGTAGGGTATTCTTTGAATTCCCTATTTCCTTCAGGCGTTCTCTCTACAACACAGATTCTATCCGCAGTTTTATCATGGATTGCATCAATATACGACATTAAATAGTTCTACCAACTGTCTCCAATATATCGTTTAGTTGCTCATGGTCAGCATTCGTATCAGTTAATTTGCTTTTGTGTGCAATTCTGATTGCTTTTTTCAGAATACCAGGTTTGATTTCAAGTTCTTCTGCAATTGCTTTTACAGTATCATTGAGTCCACCGTTAAGTGTCTCTACTTCATGCATTACTGCCATACCTTCGTTTACTAATTGCTTCAGTTTATTAACCTGCTCAGGGTTAAAGTATTTTGCTCCGGACATAATTACTCCTATAAATTTTAGTTTGTCTGCATAGTATATAGTACTGCGAGACAGGAGTCAATCTTTTTTTTGGACAGTTTACCCGTTTCTTTTGTCAATATCTTTGCAGATAGATTTCGCTAGGTCACTGCCTGTATTGACGAATAAGAAAGGGAATACAGCATGAATGAGGACTGCTATACCAGTTAAGATCATAAGGACACCGTAGGACAAGGCGCTTACTAAATGGGCGAAATAAGTCTCGCCGAGGGAGTGAGGGTGTTCAGTGAACTTACTGAAATATGTGAGGATTCTCTTTGCCATAGATTTTAATATACTTCCCAGCAACCATATCAGCGGCCGCTTCTATCGGTGATCCTGGATAACTATCTCCGGCTTTTATTAAATCCTTTTCCCCTTGGCGAATATGCACAAGTTCATGGAACACAGTTCGCATAATATCAATTAAGTTTCTATTACCATAGACCCAAATCTCATCAGAACCCATTACATGTTTGCCTGTGTGATGACCTTCTTGTGCTTCTTCAGTGTCATAACTAACTACAATCTTAGGCATGTTTTCAATCTTTAAACGTTCACCCATCCAATCAGCACCTTTCTGTGCTTCTTCTTCGATGTTTAACCCATCATCAAACATTTGATCGGATGCAGTTAGTTCTTGTCGTGCTTTATGATTTTGTCTGCCAGCCGCTTTTGCGTTATGATAAAGTTTACCTTTTTCATCGACATTGTACTGGTCACTTTTAATCTTAGGTAGTCTATTCTCTAAGTCTCTTAAGTGTGGGGATTCTGTGATAAAGTCTTTTGCTCTCATATTATTATTTATCAATAAATGCTTTTGGGAAATGTTTTGCTTGACTTCAATCACATTAAATATTACAATAGAAACATGATATTACCTGAAGTAGAAAAAGCATTACACATAATCTGGGAACTAGAATATGAGATGAACAATCCTCGTAACTGCGGTTATACAGGTTCTGATATGAAGAAGAAACTTTGGCAAATTAAAATGCGAGTAGATCAAGCAATTGCAAAGGCTCCTGAATATCATGGTGATCCAAACTATGAACAAGAATATCTAGTAGAGAAAATTAAAGGAAACGTATGAAATTAGGCATTGTCGGTAAAGGGTTTGTTGGTTCAGCAGTCAGTCATGGCTTTAGTGTAGACACTGAACAAGTGATAGTAGACCCAAAGTTTACAGACCACAAACTTGAAGACTTAGCAGATACTGAGATTGTATTTGTATGCGTTCCTACCCCACAGCAAGATACACACTTAGATGTAGATACTAGCATAGCACGTTCGGTATTGCAAGAACTAAATGAATTAGAATACAAAGGTGTAGTAGTTGTCAAATCCACTATCACTCCGCATCATCTAAAGCAGTTTAAGACACTTTACAACAAATTACGACTAGTATATAACCCTGAGTTTTTAACTGAAGCAAACAGTTTACAGGACTTCATTAATCCAAACATGCAGATACTAGGCGGAGAGTTACATGATTGTATAGAAGTAGAACAAGCATACATTCATTACAGTAAAGTTAAAATTGTACCTACATTTAAGACAGACTTGACATCAGCAAGTCTAATCAAATACACAATTAACAGTTGGTTAGCAACGAAAGTATCATTCTTTAATGAGTTGTTTCATTTGCATCAATCAAGTCATGCCGAAACATCATGGGAACAGTTTACAGATATGTTGAAACGTGACCCAAGAGTCGGTGATAGTCATATGCAAGTACCAGGACCAGATGGTCAGTTTGGATTTGGTGGGCATTGTTTGCCTAAAGATACAAAAGCATTACTCTACTATTCTAAACTAGAGGGTGCTACATTAGACCTATTAGACGAAGTTGTCAAAAATAATAATGGTCTTCAAAATTAAGACTGTCTTAATTTCTTAATAAACTCTTTAGACTTTTCAGTACGAACACCTGTAACTTGTAGTGTTATACGAGGATGATGGCCTGCATTTGCAGTAGAGTGAGGAACGTCTTGCCATTTGAATGTAGTTACATCACCTGCTTTCCAATGTTCAAATGTATAGTTGCCATAACTGAACCATTGTCCAGGTCGCCAATCTGATAGTTGAATCATATAACGTTCTACAGTATCTGGATCTTCAAAGTTCCATTTCTCTAACTTGTCCATATGTAAGTTCCATACTTGACCTGGATTCTGTACATGAATTCTAGTCATCATGTCATCTAAGCCAAACGATTCTGCAATTGCTTGTAGATTAGCAGGTACTTCCCAGTTAAGATTGCTTACAACATAATCTTTGCCATATCCAGTCTTTTCTAAGTCATAGTCTTCTTGTATGAATTCATCTTCGCCTCTGACTTTAGATTCTTTCTTAGGATTACCTCTTGTACGCCAAGTTGCTTCTTTAGACTCTGCTACTAGTTGATCTAACTGTGACTGTTCTAATGCTAACTGTAATTGTCCTACTCTATCGACTGTATCATATAGAGGATGCATCAACTCAGGGTCAAAGTGATAATTGCTTCTTAGTTTTAATTGTTCCCAACTGCTTTGTGTCATAATATTATTTTCACTTTAATGTCTTTTTCTTTGTAGTTTTGTTGATATTTCTCATCAGGAGTATTGATGCTTGTCCAGTCTGCTAATTGAACATTATTATATACTTCTTTACCTGTATGATCATACCATGCTTTCATTATATCTCTATTCTGATCGTCTATGATCTTACTCATTTCTTTTAGATTTACATAGTATTTATGATACAAAGGATATGTGATATCAAAATGCCCACATCTTACCCACCAACCCAAACATGCATCATCATCTCTGTGAACTAATATTATAGGACAGTCTGGCCAATTCTCTTTGAGAAAATCTATATGATGTGCAAACACATGACTCTTAACAATACGTACACCTTCGCCTGAGAAAGGTCTATCGAACTCTGCTTCACATTCTTCTTTTGTGTATTTGTTAAGATCGTCAAAGAAATCTCCGAACTCCATACCTGGATCAAAGTATGCACCAATATGCATCAAGTCTAATTCTCCGCCTGCATCATGCCAATATTCTCTTTCTTCACTAGCATCACTTTGGTCTATTGAATCACTATAGTAAATGTTTTTACATACACTGCTCCACTTAGAACCTGGGGCACCTGCTACAAATATATACTTCATATGTTTCTCTCTTTTTTAGTTTTAATACCGTGTAATACTTCTTTGTCAAGCCAATATTCTTCTACATACTTGACATACTTGTGATTAGAGTCTTTATCTATGAACTTCATTATGTCTGGATTGTCATATGCAATTGGAAAGTCTAACACTTTGCTAATATACTTTAGATAATGAGCCTTGTGTAAGAAGAATGCTTCATGGTCTAAGAAATGCGTGTCATAGTCTAACAGATTGTCATAGTAATAGTCAAGTGCTATAGGCATAGTGACTTCTTTTCTGACTCTAAGTTGTTGTGCTTCGTTGATGTTCTTGTCTCTCACAATGATACCAATAGTCACATCAATACCGAGTTGTTTACATTCGTCTGCAAACTCTTTGATCTTGGGAACATAACGTACACCGTCATACATGAACGGACAACTAACGTTTGCTACCCAATAGTCATATTCACTGAAGTCAAAGTCTTTTAGTTTCTCTGGATGCACCCAATACTCAGCAAACGTTTCTTCGTCACTCGGTATCCAATATTTGTCACTGAGTTCTTTCCAACCACCTACGTCATCATGTAGACTAAACAGTCTGCTGAACAGATGATTGCCAGAACCTTGAGGTCCTGTGATGATTAAGAGTTTCTTATTTGTGATATCGTTGCTGTCCAACATAAGTCCTGATCTTTAATGGGTTGACTTCATCAGTAGGACCTGTGCCACTGTCTGGAGACCATACAAACACAATTACGTCTTCATCTTCACAGATAAAGTTATGTAAACAGTTTCTACGCATAAAGAATATATCACCTTCATTGATATCATAGAATTCTTTGTTGTCTAATTCTATCTTACCGTTGCCTCTGATGACTAGTCCAACTCTGTGAGAAGGATGCGTGTGTAATGTTTGATACATGTGAGCAGGGAAATGCACATAGTTGACCACTGGGTCACCTAGTCTTCCTGGATTGATCGCAGTAGTGTTTGTACCACCGTCCATGTAACTTAAGTTACCCATGTCTAAACAATCTTGTATAAACAGACGAGTTTCTAATAAACTAAGTCCAGGAAAATCAATGATACATGCAGAACTATTTTCTTCACATTCTACAACAAAAGAGTCCCTGGTATTGACACACCCATACTTGTATGATAACGAGATATCTTTGCCTTCAAAACTAGCATTTCTCATCATAACATATGCCATGCCTATTGGCGTATAATTTTTAACTTCGTTTGATTCTACTTTGATAATTTTTAGATTCCAACGATCTTTTATGTCTAACTCTCCAAAAACGTTTGTCATGCCTTTCATTACAATTCTCCTTTGGTTTTCATTTCTTCACGTATTTTAGTTGCACTTATATCATGTGTAGCATCATCAAATACTTCTTGTTCAATTTTATATCCTACATCACGTCCATAAGTAATGTTTAATAAGTTTGGTACAACTTGTATTCTTACCTTGCCAGAAAAATCACACAATGTTTCTAGTAAGTTTCCTGCAACTTCTGATGCTGGAAAAGGATTACTTTCGTCTGTTGGCATATCTCTGATCATTAAAAATACTTGTTCATGTTTTGCTAATGCTCTATCAAACAATGCTTGATGACCATCATGCCATGGCTGAAATCTACCAAGCATTTGTGTAGTGGGTGCTTGATTGTCCCAAATAAATCGTTGTCCAATTTCATATGCAAGAATCTTAGCATCTACATCACCACGTTGTTCAGTGACAATTGCATCTGCTTCTGTAGGTCTTTCAAACAATTTGTTAGTGTCTTCGTATTCACCTTCTGTAATTGTATCAACAAAAATAGTATAGTCAGCATTGAATTCAGTCCTAGCATTTATAAAAGGACATATGAAATCTGCTATAGCAATTTTACCGTTGCTCTCTGCATCTTCACATAGCGTTTTCATACGATTATTCTGTCTTATTCTACCTTCTTCAGTAAAGTCCCAATCATCGGCATCTTTTCTTACTGCATCTGCATTAAACCAAGCAACTTTGTCACCTAGATACTTCTCTAATCGTTCTGCTAGATATGTTTTACCACTTCCTGGTAATCCAAAAATTAGCACTTTCATTGTATAAAACTCCTTAAATCGTTAGGTAGAACTGCTTTTTCCATTCTTTCAGGATGCCAAACTATTCCCCAAACTTTTCTATTTTTATGTCTAAATGCTTCTATACTTCCATCGTCTGCATGAGCAATAGCATTTAAGTCTGCTCCGACTTCTTTTATTTGATTCATATGAAAACTATTTACTTCATGTTCTTGGTCTTCTAAAATAACTTTGTGAGTAGTGTTGTAATGATTTTCTATTGTGCCGTTGACACCTTGCTCTAATTCGTTTATAAAGAATGCTCCGTGACAAACACCTAGGACAGGCTTGTCTTGTATATAACATTGCGTTAATACTTTCGTTTCTACTAAGACTCTATGAGGACTGGCGTCACCGCCAGTAAAGATGACCATATCTAAATCGCTGACTATTTTTTTATAGTCTTGGTCTATAATGTTAGGTATACAAAAAAGCGTATGACCGCTTAGTAGGTTGTACCAACCATGTTCTAAGCAATCATACGCCGTGTTGTTGTAATGTAAAATCCTCTGTGAAAGACCGATTTTCATTACATTATTACTACCAGCCGTATGCTTCAGATACTAATTTTTGACCTTCTGCATTATGAGTAGTGTTCTTGCATGAGATTTCATACAAGTCTTTACGCATTTCAGAAACTAATGCTTCAACACGTGCTTGTGTTTCTGCATCACCAACTAGAGTTTCTAGTTTCATAGCACCGATTGTGCTGTGGAAGCCTTCGTCTTTAGCAATTTTAGCATAACGAGTTGAGATAAACTCATCTTCGATTACGTCTGCCATTGTGTTCCAAACTGCTTCTGCACGTCCTTCAGCAACTAACTGATAAGCGGCAAGAGCGGCTGGATCAGAATCAGCATCATACTTTTCTAAAAGACTTGCGCCTTTAGCAGTAGGTTTTGCTTCTTCGTCTGCAAGTGCTTTTGCAACATCAACTTCTTCACCAGTGATGTGTTCGATAACTTCTTTAACTAAGCGGAAATGAATTGCTTCATCGTTTGCTTGTTTAGTTAAGTTTTGAAGTTCAATTGGGTCTGCATCAGCAGGCATAGATGCAATGCTATTGCTGATCTCTACCATGTTCATTCTCTCATTAACCATACGTCCAACAAAATGCTCTACTAGAGCCTCTTGATTAGGCATATCATTAAAGTAGTCTGCAACGTTTAACTGACTTGCTTTGAATAATGCTTCGTTGCCTTTGGCAATGTCTGCAACAAATTCTTTATTTGATTTCATGTTACTCTCCTTTATAAAGTTTTTATGATTGATATATCAAGTAGTAATTATACAATTACTAATACTATTTATCCCCGGCGACAAGAAAAATATACGTACTCTACAAAAAATATAAATAATATTAGAAATTCAAAAGTATTTATACATTCTTTGATTATAGGCAAAAATAATTATGAACAGCAAAATTTTTAAGTTAGTAATAGAAAATTTAGAAGAGGCGTTAAACTTACCTAAGTATGAAGACGTAACCTCAAATCTTAATGAACACACAACGTTTGAAGAAATGGGAATAACTCCTGTTAAGTTTGAGAAGTTCCAAGATGACATCTTAGAAACGATGAGTTTAAAGTCTGCAAGGATACGTTGGGAAGGAACAATAGCATCTGTCGTAGATCAATTAGATATCAAATACTCTACTATGTTTTTTGGTGAGATTTGGAAACCAATAACAGAAAAATACAGTTACACAGGCTGGGCATTAGTTGATGAAGTTAAGAAACTTAACCCTAGAGCAGTATTAGATGTAGGCTGTGGCTACAATCAGTTTAAAGAACGCATTCCAAACTTGACTGGCATTGACCCTTACAACAACATGTCAGACTATCAAGTAGACATCTTAGAGTACGCAAACGTTGACGAACACTTTGATGCAATCATAGCATTAGGCTCTATTAACTTTAACTCACTTGAAGATATCAGAGTCCGACTAGCAAACTGTAACAAACTACTTGCTAAAGGTGGTAAGATGTTCTTTAGAGTCAATCCTGGTATTCAACATAAGAACGGGCCTTGGGTAGAAGTCTTTGAGTGGAGTTTTGAAGTTGCTCACAACTTTGCTAAAGAGTTTGAATTAGAATTAGAAACGTTCAAACAAGATTCAAACGACAGAAAGTATTTCGTATTTGCTAAACCTGCTTAAATTAGATAGTTTAGTTGACTTGTCTTTGTAGTCGTAGTGAGTCTACCATTTCGATCATATAACGTAACTGTATATTGCGTTTGAATAACTTTATCACCGTCTGGTGTACCAATTACTTTTTGAACAGTTTGTGTTCTACTTGTAGATGCAGATATTGCTGATATAGGTTGAATAGAGTCGATGTTAACCTGTCTTAACCATTCGCAAACTTCCTATTCTGTAATCAGGAATGTTATACATACGATTCATTAATCGTCTGGCTTCAAAGTGTGTTTGTGCTGTTACAGTGAACTCCATGTTTCCTGTATACCCTGGCTGTTTTACGAAGACTGTGGCCGCATATAGATGATATGGTTTTGCAACTTCGGATGCTCTCATGTTATTTCTTCTTTGGACTTAATATTGATACAATATTTTCAAACTCTTCTTGGCCTGTAATTGCCGCCTCTTGCATCTTCTCTCTCATTTCTGGCTTCATGTCCAAATAGTTTGTAAGAAAAATATTTAGATCACTAACAGAAAACTTATGTTTGTCTCCATTTTCAAATTGAATGTCATGGTCTCCCTCAACATCTAATGCTTTTTTAACTTGCATTAAAATATGTGGAACTCTATCTTTGTCTGGATCTTCAGGTTTTTCTTCTTCATCAGAATCCCAATCATCGTCATCATAGTCATCAGCATCTGGACGTCTTTTACGTTCTTCTCCAAGACCAGATAGTTTTGCTATCTCATCTATTTGATCATCT
>Ga0233414_10000161_pt1 | contig 29370 bp, 22 predicted proteins | sample Na_anoxic_10_MG_FD_189020 | JGI IMG/M metagenome (GOLD analysis project Ga0233414, IMG submission 189020) | Seawater microbial communities from Saanich Inlet, British Columbia, Canada - Na_anoxic_10_MG | ecosystem: Environmental > Aquatic > Marine > Inlet | place: Canada: British Columbia... | reverse complement strand
CCGTATCAGCGAACCCATAATATTGTTGATGGTCCAGGACAGCCTCTATTTGTGATAGCGTGGGGTATATTAATAATGTTAAATAGCAATAGATAAAAAACGGCGTTTTAAATCTTCAAGGGTGTAATGGGATGGTTTAATTTATCAGCTATTGTAACAACATCTAGTTTAATTTTTTATAACATGGCAAGAAAAGGTGCCTTAAAAGTTCACCCACATATTGCAAAGGTTATATCGATTGGTCTTATATTAGTATCCACGTTTTATATGCTATACTCGTTATCACCTTATTATAGTAGAATGACTTATTTATCAGCTACATGTAATAAATTAAAGAATTGTCCTGATGAACAAACCGAACATATTACAAGAATAAAAAATACTTACTTATTATCTGGAATAATTACCTCAATTATTCAACTTATTATAACATATGTGATCATTGTAACTGTTTAATCTGTCTACATATATACAATTATCGTCAATAACCGGACAATATATTTCGGGCTCTACAGTAATATCCATAATTAACAATAATATTATTCAATTTTATTATTGTTAATATTATTCAATTTTATTATGTATCTTGGTATTAATATTAAAGGCAAGTGGTCTGAAAAATAATACTTGTTACTAAGTAAGGGTCACAATTAGAACTAGGTCGTCTGTCTTCAAAATAACCCTTCCCATTTTTTATAGTATCAGCACCCCGTCTAATAGATGCACCACGATTTCCATTTCCATCAGTAAATTTGTCATACGATGCTGTTTCATGTTCTCCTGTCATTCGTTCTTCATTTCCAGAACCATAAACCTTCATATGTTCGTCGTGTTTTTCCGACATTTTTACAATAGCCTCATTAATATACTCTAGTCCTGTTTTATTCTCAGTCCCTTCCCTCATATTTACTGTGCTAAAATTGGTATGGCAACCAGAACCATTCCAGTCCCCTTTTAAAGGTTTGGGTTCAAAATTGACATTTACATTATGTATCTCTCCAATTCTTAGTAGAATATATCTTGCCATTAGAAGATGATCACCCGCATCAATACCAGTACAAGGACCTACTTGAAATTCCCATTGTCCAGGAGCAACCTCGGCATTAATTCCAGAAAGTTTAACACCACTTTCTAGACATTTACTAAGATGGTCTTCTACAATGTGTCTGCCAAATATATTTTCAGAACCAACGCCACAATAAAATTGTCCTTGTTTATCATTCTCATTAAATCCAAGAGGTAAATTTGTGTGGGGATTAATTAGAAAATATTCTTGCTCTAATCCAAACCAAGGTTCTTCATCTAATTTTTGATTGAAAATATTATTTGCATTGTATCTAGTATTATTAGAAACTGGTTCTCCATCAGGAGTATATGTATCACATATGACCATGTATCCTCCTTTTCTAAACGGATCTTTGAATAAAGTTCTGGGTTTAATAATAATCTCTGATTTTGTTCCAGTTGCCTGATTTGTAGAACTTCCATCATAATTCCAGTCAGGAATTTTCACAAAATCGTCTAACACTAATCCTTGAGAATGAATAATCCTTGTTTTACATCGTAATTCCTGATTTCCACCAACCCAAATGTATTCAATCGGGTGTGTATGGTTCATAAGATATATATACATATCTTATCAAAGCTTTAAATACATGATTATAAAAATACACAAAAGAAAGAGTTGAGAAAAATGACAGAACGCAATATTGATTTACCTATTTAGAAATATTATATCATTCTATGTTATACAAGTAATATGGTCACTACTAAACATAAAAAACGAAATTCACATAATAAAACTAGGAAACGAGTGAACGATATGTACAATGACAAATACAAAGACACTGCATTTTATCCTCCAATAAAAGCATACAAAAGTGCGTTTTTACAAGTTTCAAAAATACATAAAATTGCCTATTTTTTGTACGGAAATCCAAAAGGAAAACCAGTGTTAGTCGTACACGGTGGTCCAGGTGGTGGAACCATACCAACCTATGCAAGATATTTTAATCCCAAAAAATATATGATTGTTCTCGTGGATCAACGTGGTACTGGAAAAAGTACTCCTTTTGGAGAAATAAAGGAGAATACTACACAAGAGTTGATTTCCGATTTTGAAAAAATACGCAACTTATTAAATATTAAGAAATGGCAGGTGTTTGGTGGGTCGTGGGGTTCCACACTTTCATTAGCATACGCAATGGAACATCCTAGTATGACAACTGAATTAGTATTGCGTGGCATATTTTTAATGCATAAAAAAGAACTTGATTGGGTACAGCAAGGGCCAGGTGCGAATTTTATTTTTCCTGAGGCATGGGACTACTATAAAGATGCCATCCCACCCAATGAACGGAAAGATTTTGTAAAAGCATATGGTAAGCGCTTCAATGGAAGTATGGGTCCAGATGAACGTGATAAGGCGTGTCTCGCATGGTCACTATGGGAAGCGTCAATATCACATCTCATACCAACTCCTCAAGAAGAAATTATAAAAGATTTAAAGAAAACCAATAACTATATTCCTATGGCTGTCATTGAACATCATTATTTTGTAAATAAGGGATTTTTCCCTCGTGAAGGCTATTTATTAGAAGATAAAAACTTGACAAAGATAAAACATATTCCAATGACGATTGTTCAAGGACAATATGATATGGTATGTCCTATAACTAGTGCATATGAATTACACGAAAAAATGCCACATGCCACCTTTTATAAAACATTGGCTGGACATAGTATGCTTGAAAAAGAAAATATAAATCACCTGGTAAAGGCTACAAATCATTATGCAAAATAAAAATTGCTATAAAATAATGTCATATTCTAATATATGTGACCTATATAATAAGCATAATTACGTATATAATAATAATATGTTCATATAAAAATAAATATATTATTTAACATTTTTTAATTAACGATTAATTTAAAATCCACCAGGGAATTTTACAAGATTGGCACCAATACCGAATCCAGCACCAGAACGAGCACCAACAGCAAGACTGGGAACGTATGTATCAAGGATGCTGAAAGTAGCGGCAGCAGTTAAAGCAATAAGAGATACTTCATCTAAGTTAAGAGATTTCTTAGGGATGGCATATGCGGCAATAGCAACCATTAATCCCTCGACGAGGTACTTCACGGCTCTTTTGACAAGTTCAGTTAAATCTAACATTCCATTCATTATATATAAAATAAATAGAAAAAAATATAATTTTAATGGTTATTAATTATATCTTTCTTCGTAAAAACACTTAAATATTTATAATGCTTATATCTATAAATGAGTTTCTCTAAACCACTAAATCCTCCAAACGGAGTAGAATTAAAACAGAATGAAGATGGGACAGATAATGCTAAATATATTGATCTGCTGGACGAAGATAAATCTATTGCGGGACAAAAATTCGCGTGTCTTTCTTTTATATCACCTGAGCATATTCTTAAACAAAAGGATATGTTTCTGTTTGAAGAATTTATTAAAAACTGGGATTTTAGTAAGTCTATGGAGAAATTTAGTCAGTTTTTAAATTTTGTATCTTTTAAATATCATCTAGATTTTGACAAACTTACTAAAGACTTCCAAGAATTTACTAAAGATGAGAAAGATAAATTACTTGCTACAAGAATTGAAGATGATTTCAAAAATTTCTTAGACGAGAATGAAGACAGATTAGATAAGGAATTTGGTGAAAATAATAATTTCCAAACATCTATTAGAGGAATCAAAGTAAGAGGTGTATTCCCAACCCAACAAGAAGCAGAGTTAAGATGTAAGATGCTTAGACAAAATGATCCTAATCACGATGTATATGTAGGTCCGATTGGTGTGTGGGTTCCTTTCCATCCAGAAGCATATAAGACTGGTCGTGTAGAGTATATGGAAGAAACACTTAATGAACTCATGAGTGAGAAGAAAAAGAATGAGGAAAAAGCTAAAGATGAGTTTGATGCGCGTGTAAAGGAGACCAAAGTAAAGGCTATGGAAGAAAATAAGCAAAAGGCTTTGGAGTCTGGTAATAAATTGACACAAACAATTAACAAAGAGGGAAATTTAGTATCTGTTGCCAATATGAACACACAAGATGGAGGTGAAGCAACTACGATTGAAGACGTCAGAAAAGAATTATTTGAAGGGGATAATATTGTGACTAATGATAAAACAGATCATGGACTAAGTAAATTAACTGGTATTTCCGAGAATGATGTAAACATTAGTTTAAATAAAACAGATTAAATTACCAATGGGGGTAAATACAATAAATTATATAATTAGTTAAATGTAATAAATTATATAATTTCATAAATATATGGTTCTAGGCAATGATATTCAAGAAAATCACAAGACAATATTATTTGAAGAGAAACTTAAATGCGAAGAGAGAATAACAGCAATAACAACACAAATTCAAGAAATAAATAATATCATCGCAGATGAGTGTATAAAGAAACATGGAAACCATCATTTTAAACAAGACATCGAGACCAGTATGTATGGAGAAGTTTTTTATACTTGTAAAAATTGTGGTTACGAAGCTTAAACAGGATCATCCCAATTATTCAGATCGTCATCTGGTAATTGAATAACGCTGTCAAAATTAGTAGATATATTCTTGGATTTAATTTTCGCCTCTAAATCATTGTGTCTTATCATTGATTTAAATAATTTCTCTCTATTTGCGAGAACTAATTCCTTATCCTTAATATAATTTTCGTTTCTAGATTTAGAATCCATAATAGATTCAAATTCAGTAGTTAATGTTTGTTTTGTTTCCACTAATGCAATATACTCCTCATCCATTGATTTTTTAATCATAGACCATTGGTTTAGTTTTTCACTAACAACTTGGTGTTCCCATAATTTATAATTAGTATGAGGTCCTAAAATATCCATTCTGTATTCTATTTTATTATGTAGGTTTCCGTACTTCTCTCTAAGATTATGAATAGATTCCTTAGTTTCATCAAATTTATAATATTTTGAAACAGACAATATTAGACTAATATAAGTAGAAATAGATATTCCAGATACAGATACTATATTGTTTGGTGTATAAAAAAATTCCTTTGTAGATTGTAAAAATCCTGATAATGTTGACAATACGATCACAGATATTTGAATATAGCTTACTGTTTTTGCTAATTCAGCATATCTAACGTCTAATAATCGTTTATTAGATTTACATTCCTTTAAAATATATAGATTGTTATTAATAAGAGAGTCTAATTCATTTTTAAAAATATTAAATTCCTTTGAATCCTTATATAACATCTGAGAATTATTGTCACTATGTATATTATCAGATAGATTCATTACATTGTTTTCATTAATATTTTTACCCAATTCATTTATTTCGGTTGTAACATTATTAGATGGATTGACACTATTTTTAGGTGTGTTTGTATTATTCTTAGATGTATTGGTTTTATTGACTGATACTCTGAAAGTATTTCCAGATACGTCGATATTATTATTATTATTCATTGTATAATAATAATACAAAAAAATACAAAAAAAATAATGTTAATAATTATTCTGTCTACCATTTACTCTTTCTAACATTTATTTTTGGACCAGCCCCCCTTTTCTGGCTACTACTGGGATCATATGTCTCTTCTTCATCATCACTACCTAAATCTTTGGAAATATCCCAAAATTCTTTGGAACCGAGTTTAAAATCACCGTGATTTTGTGCTTTATACCAAAAAACCTGATCATTTAGCTTATTAGATTTGGCATTATTATTAATTACTAAACATTCAAAATTTTCAGTACATTGATCCATAACCTGTGAAAATGATTCATATGTGGGAAACATACCTGCATAATTCTCCCAAATTCGCTTTCTATTTGCAATATATGGTTCACGCAAAATAAATACATAATCAATATTTGTTCTTAAATTTGGTGGAATACCCAATGGATATTGCATAGTAATAATTAACATAATTTTCCAATGACGGCCATTCATAAATAGTAGCCTCATCATTTTATCTTTAGTCCATTTATTATCGTATAAACAATCATCTAGAATAACAAATGCTCGTGGATCTATACTAGTCCGTTTATAAACCTCCATTTCCTTATTCACCTGTTTCAATACAGCCTTTTGTCGCTTTAATATATTTTCTATAATAGCTGTATTATATTCATCATGTATAAATAGTTTAGGAACGTGGGCTGCAAAAAATCCATTACCTGCTTCAGTTCCTGAAATAACGGTTCCAATAGGAATATCTTGATGATTATATAATAAATCTCTAACTAAGAAACTTTTACCTGTGTCTCTTCTACCAATTAATACAACAACTGGGCCCTTGTTTTCATCAGGGCGAAAACTAATTTGTTTCATGTCAAATTTTTTTAAATCTAATGTACCAGCCATTAATTATAATTTTACAATATAAAAATTATAATAAATATACGAAATAAGTTGAAATAAGTTAAAACGATTTAATTAATAACAATATTGATAATAAAGATGGATTTTTCTCTTTACTATAGAAAAACCAAAAATCGGGAATTATTTAAAACTTTAGAGAACTCAGATATTCAATTGTCAAATCTTCAAAACTATATTCCAATATACGAAAAATTTTTTTCACTAAACAATTCTAATTATAATAGTATTAATCTAAATCATAAATATCATTTACACGATGTCAACAACTGTCTCACAAAAAATATATTGACTGTTAAAGTGTCAGATATTTCCAATAATTTATTTGATAAAACGATCTTTTGTAAATTCTCTCCATTACTAGACCCATTAAAATATATGACAGGTAAATATGATATATCAAATAATTCACTATTTAAATTGCCCGATTATCAAGATACAAATTGTTTTCCTAAACTATTGGATCACAATAACACGTCTTATGTCGATGGGTTTTTTACATATTTATCTAGTCAGCTGAATAATAATTATGGGTTTGTACATGGTGTAGATTATTATGGTTCGTTTCTATGTAATCAAAAAGAATTTATGTATAATATTGTAGATGATATAGACTATTTGAATGAAAGCAATTATTTCCACGAAAAAAAAAATACATTATTCAAATTAGAATCCGACGAATATGCTGATATATTTAATATCGATTCAAGAAGAAATAAAAAGAAAATTAAGATTACTGAACCGATAAATAACATAGATATTGATAATCTAGAAGATGTAAATTTTGATCTATTACCTGTAGATGATATCTCTAGTTCCGATAATACAATGTTACTAGATTTAAATGAAGCTTGTATATTCAATACAATATTAGACAAAACGTCAAGATCTAGTTCTACATGTAGTTCAAAATCATCTAATACAACAGTAGACGAAAATGATGATTGCGAATTAAACGAGATTGATGTTGGTTCCTATCAAGGAGATTCCGATTCAGAATCGGAATCTGACGAACAAGATATATTTTGTTCTATATACGATTTTCCTGTAGAAATGATATGTCTGGAAAAGTGTGAAAATACATTAGATGTGCTTATGGAAGCAGAATTATTAAATAATTCTGAGTGGACATCTTGTTTATTTCAAATTATTATGATACTAACAATATACCAAAAAACGTTTTCATTTACACACAATGACTTACATACAAATAATATAATGTATATTCCTACCGAAAAGAAATCTATATATTATTGTTATGATGGAACGTATTATAAGGTTCCTACCTTTGGAAAAATATATAAAATTATAGATTTTGGTAGAGCAATTTATAAATTCAATGGAAAGACAATGTGTAGTGATAGTTTCCATCCAAAAGGCGATGCAGCATCCCAATATAATTGTGAACCATACTTTGATGAAAAGAAACCCCGATTAGATCCTAACACAAGTTTTGATTTATGTAGATTATCATGTTGTTTATTTGATAATTTTGTAGATGATCTTGAAGAACTCCCTCAATTAATTAAAAAGAATAAAATAGTAGCATTATTACATCAATGGTTATTAGACGATAAGAAGAGAAATGTATTATATAAAAATAATGGCGATGAACGATATCCAGAATTTAAACTATATAAAATGATTGCTAGAACCGTTCATAATGCTATTCCATGCGAACAGATACAAAACGATATTTTTAAAACATATATTACGAGTAAAAAGAAGATTAATAAAAATAATAAAATCATACACTTTGATAAAATACCCAACTTACAATAAATAATAAATAATAAATAATAAATAACCATTAATAATTATTATTTATCTAATCTAATCTAATCTAAAAGGATGGAGTATCTACAAAAGCCATTGTACTTTTCCCACCATTTAGTTCTTTAATATCAAACTGCGAATATATATAAATGCCCAATACAGATGCCGAATAAACCATAGCTGATTCTTTAATAACAACCTTTAACGGCTTCTTTTCATCGTCTGCTTGAAATTTCATTTCCAGAAATTTAAACAGAAAAAATACAACCGAGATGGCTAAAGCATAAAAATATATATCTTTCATTTACATTAATTATATCTAATCTTAATGTAAATTTTACGAATTTACCATGTTATTATGTTAATATTTCAATTTCATCTAATCCAATAGGAATCTTGTTTAACGTCTTGGGTTTTTCTAAATCATGAACATCAAGAGATGTCAAATTTATTTTTTCACCTATTTTGAGTTTATCGTCATCTTCTTCCTCTTCCTCCTCTAATTTTCTTGCTTCATTTCTTTCATTGCTAATCTGTTCTAATCTCTCTTCTGTTTTTGGAGCTTCAATTTCACTAATAATATGATCAACGCTTATGGCATGATCAACATCATTGAATTTAATAGAATCAGATGTAACTTCTTCATGAACGAGTGGTTTTATTTCTAAAGGGTCTTCATCTTTAACTGGTTCTTCAGTTGTAACAACTTCTTCTGGTTCCTCTTCCTCAATAACAGGTTCAGTAGAAATTATTTCTTCCTTTTCTTCTACTTCAACATCTTCTTCAATCGTTTCATCCAGATACACCTTTAAAATATTTTCAACTGGAATATTTTCTCTAATAGAGTTCAACACCTCTTCTCTAATAATTAATTCTAACTCACGACGATGTTTTTGTATTTGAAGAGGAGAGATATTCTTTTCAAATAAATAAATATTTGTATATATCTTTCTGGCACTATTAATGTAAATCTTATGGATAAAATCATTTAAAGAAGGAATATTAATATCTACTTTCTTTTGTTTGTTTCCAACACGCATACAAGTAAGACTTTTTAGTTGTATGATATGAACACAACTAATTAAATCATTCAAATATCCACAATTACTCTTTTCTACTATTCTAGCAGTTTCTTGCTCTACAATAGATGGATTCCACTTTGGAATTCTAGCGAGAAAATTTTGAAAAGTCATTAAATATTTATCAACTTCATCGTTTTCTTCGCATAATTTCCATGATTCATCAAAAATAGATTTAAATCCTTCTACTACTAAAGGTGTTAGGATGTTTATTAAACGTGAACACCACTCGTTTCTAGACTCTTGAAGACTTGTTATAGAATAATCGTCCATTTACATAAAAGAAATATTTTCTAATTGGTAATCCGAACGTATTAAAACAAAATTTAAGATACACGCCATTAATAATTTCTCATCCCTAAATTCTCTCTTTATTTTTTGAATAAAGACTAAATATTCATATTTTTTTCCATTCTCGATATTCATTTCTTTTATATAGTTGATTAAATCGAGACAACTATACCCTTTTTCATATAATCTTTCGCAAATTATGAATACATCTTTATCCTTTATTTTATCAAATTCTACTTTAAATTTCTGTTTCTTTAATTTATTTGACTTTTGAATATTAAAACAAGAGTCTAAATTGTATTGATGTAAATTTATCTGTTTATTATTAATAGTTGGTTGTGGAATAAATATTTCACAAAATCTAGACAGAATCGGTCGTAATAATTTATATTTATCGTCGATTACTATAAAAAATCTTGTCGAATGACTAAACAATTCAATACATCTTCTAAGTGCAGATTGAGCATCTATTGTTAATTTATCGGCATTTAATAAAATAATACTCTTAAATATACTTCCCTCTTGTAAATGAATATTGGTTCTGGCAAAAAACTTCAGTTCTTCGCGAATAAACTTAATACCTTTACCGTGAGCGCAATTTACAATCATTACATATTTTTTCATATATTCACGTTCACTTTTGTAAATATTTTTAAGAAAATCGAATAAGATCGTTTTTTTACCAACACCATTTATGCCGTGAAAAATTAAGTTAGGTATTTTCTTTTGTTCTATAAATCCGTTTAATTTTGATTTAATATTTTCGTGAATAGTAAGCATTAATAATTAGTTTAAATGATTAATGTTTAATTGGTTTAATTTTTATTATTTATAAAATTGTAACATATTATATGGAAAAATATTTAATTCATATAGGAATATGTGGGTTTGGCAATCAATTATTAGGATTTAAAGAGGCTTGTATTATTGCTAAGATGACAAATAGAACTATTGTATTACCATATTTCATACCACACGGAACTATACGTAGCACGTGTAAAGACTATTATAATTTTAATGAAATATTTGATGATACGAAATTTACATTTTGCGATTTTGTACATTTTGAAGAAATTCAACATCATGTCATTAAAACAGTATACTATAATAGAAATATAAGTGAAAAATCACTTACAGACTCTTATTTTAATATATCAGTTCCTATGTATAATCTCGAAAATGTGGAAAAAAAATATATCAATAAAACATTTGTGACCAATGATGATGATTTTACAGAATTACAAAATATCCAAGATGATATATTAGTATTAGTTGGAACATTTAATAGTATAAAATTAAATTCATGTAGTAAAAATGGATGCCAGAACAACAAATGTAGTTTAAATGAAATATTTACAGATAGATATAATGATATAACCAATTCATTGATTTTTAATAACATAATTTATCAATATGCCGGTACGATACTTTCACAATTGAATTTAAAAAAATACGACTATTGTGTATTTCATATGCGTATTTTAGACTTGTGTAAAAATAAATCATTTGAATATTGCTATAATAATTACAATGAGAAACAATTATACCAATCCATTAAAAATTATTTGTTTGAAATTAAAAGAATTGATTTAATAGATAAACTATTTATCATGGCTCCTCCAGATTTTGTAGAGATGACCAATGTATCTATATTTAATAGTAATTATGTGAAAAGAATCAATTATGATAAATGTTCTCCACAACATGATAAATTTATATTATCAATCATAGAACTATGTATATGTGAAACATCTTATTTAATGTTGTCATCTCCTACAAATACACCAAATGAAACAAAAGTACATACAAGGTCTTCATTTACATTACATACAAAAGATTTAAGAAAATCACAAAATAAAAATATATATGATATATGTATTTCTGATTTATATAATAAAACTATAATAGTAAATCAATATAATATTAAACAAAGTAATGAAAAAAAAATAATTTCATTTAGTTTATATAATGATAAAGATATCTATAATTACGGTGTTTTATTAAATTATGAATTAAAAAAATATATTTATATTGATTGGATTATAAGAATTTATATGGATGAAACAGTTAATAAAGAATTATTCAATAATATTATTAATAATTTTCAGGATATTGAAGTAATTATAATTAAAAGTAATATTTCACCCATGTATTATAGATTTTTACCTTTGAATGATCCGGATGTCAAAGTTTTTATATCACGAGATTTAGATTCAATAATTGGATATAGAGAAGAAACAATGGTAAACGAATGGTTACAAAGTAATAAAAGGTTACATTTAATACATGAAGTATTACCTGGACATAGACATATTATTATGGCAGGAATGATGGGTTTTAAAAATAATAATAGTATTAATGATATTAATAATAATATCATATCTTTAAAAATAAATGAAACTGATATATTTAATTATGAACCATTTAATAGTGATTGTAAAGTAAAATTTGAGAACAATAATATTATAATTTATGCTATAAATAGTCCTGGTAAAAAATTATGTATTACATCAGATATGGTAGAAAAATTTTATAAACATGAATTTATTAAAGTTAAGTGGTGTGGAGGTGAATCTAATTTAATTGATTGTAAATTAGAAAAAAATGGAGATATTATTGTAAAACCATCTGGAAAAATATATAATTATTATTTTAAAAAATTTTATGAAAATATTAATAAAAATAACATAACCGATATATGTAATACAAATATAATAAATTATATTTATAATTATCAATATAAATTACAACGAATAAATTATATTTATTTAGATGAACAAAATTGGTTAAGTGATTTTTTTAAATCTTATTTACATAATAAAAATTGTTTAGATCATAACAAAAATAAATCGTGGGATTATAGTATTATATTTAATACTCCGTTTACAAAATTAGATTCTTTATTTCCTGGATTAAATGAACATTATGTTGGTCATCGAATAGATACTAAAAAAGTATATGAAAAATATTTTATTAAATCATGGGAATCTAAAAAAAAAATATCTTTGATATTAACTACAACAGTAAATATACATGATAATATTAATTTTAATGAACAAAATAATAATAAACAACGATTAGAAATATATTTAAATAAAATTAATAAATGGTTAACAAATACAAATTTTAATATAATTGTTGTTGAAAATTCTAATTATAAATTTGATGAATTACCAGAAAATAATGAAAGGTTTGAAAAAATTATATTTGATATTTCAAATGTAAAAGATAAAAATGAATATTTTTTAAAAAATAATAATGCAAAAGGACAATATGAAAATTATTCAATAAATTATGCATATCAACATTCAAACATAATAAAATCATCGGATTATATTATTAAAATAACAGGTAGATTTTTTGTTCCAAATTTAGAAAAAATATTATTAGAACAATTAAATCAGTATAATTATAAATTTATACGACAAATTAAACATAATAAATGTGAAATCGTTGGATGTCATAAAGATAAATTTACAGAATTATTTAAATTTCCAGTAGAAGATAATCATGTTGAAAGTAGTTATCAAAATATTATTAAAAAATACAATATAGATGATATATTAACTCTTCCGCTACTACCATTAGATAATCGTTCTGTAAGAGGAAATGGTTGTCATTATAATGAACTATAATGAATTAAATATTTTGATTATAATAATTTAAAATATATTCTTTCCAATAATCAAATGTTAATTTATATAATGTTTTTTGTCTTAATGTTGAATCTTCATAATATTTTTTATATTTATTTAACCAATTCTTTAATTTTTCATAAGTTATTTCATCCTCATCCCAATCCTTTATAAAAACAACTGGTAAATCTTTATATGCCGAATAAATACCATCAGAATATTTAATAATTGGTATTGAACCGGCAATAATTGCTTCAAATGCTTTAGGTGATGGATCTAATCCTCCTCCATTTACGCATAATGTAAATGTATATTTTGATAATGTATCACAAAAATTATTAGTATTTATATTTTTAACACAATCAGTAAAACTACTCCATTGTAATTGAGATAAATTAGTTACTATATTTCTTTCTTTGGTCCATTCACGTATTCTATGACAACATAATACTTTAATATTTTCTAAATTAAAAGTTATTGTTTTGTTAAATTGATTATTAAAATATTTTTTTAATTCATCATATTCATATACACCTGTAGGAATTCCTTTCATTTTAGGTACTAATTCGTCACAATTTTCTGCAAACCACCCTATTAAATTTTTTTTACTTAATAATTCATTAATTATATTTTTTCTATTTTCATTTTGAGGATATCTTGGGTCTAATTGATTTGGTATAGTAATATCTCCCATACCAGTTATCAAAATAAATTTGGTATTTTCATGAATTTTTGGGTAATAATGTGTATAAAAATTTTGAATATATTCTACTTTGACAAAAATAAGTTTTGGTTGAATATTTTCATCTCCTATAAACATTTCTGTAATATACCAATCACAAATAGATTGCAAATAAGTTTCACTTATTTCATTATGTTTTATTCCTCTTACTCTTATTTTTAATAATGAATAATTTAAATCGTTCATTAATAATACAATACAATACATTTATATTATATTATAAATTTAAATATCTATCATATTGGATAAATTTCACTATAATTTACATCATTTTCTTTGAAAAAATTTGATTTGACTGTATATAGCGAATTGTTCTTCGTTTTCCCATCTATTTCACTACAATAAAAAGTGATTATAACTTTTCTTGAACCCTTTGTCACTTGATTTACTTTATGACTACAAATACCCGGGAATATCAACGCACTATTTGCTTTTGGTTTAATTTTAAAATTATATTCTGGTAATTCAAATTCACCTCCTTCATAATCATCATTTAAACACAATGACATTGCATATCGTCTATGTTGAAATGGATAGGGTGTATCACGATGAGCATGAAATCTGCCATCTGTTTCGGCATCATAACTACATATTTTGTACAATTCTCTATAATTAACATCGAAATAAAATATCTTTCTTATTTCTGGAAACAAAGATCTTGACAATTTATTATCAATATCAATTTCTAATTCTTTATTTGGATGTACGTGCTGTCTATTTTTTGTAGTCGTATTATGTGATTGTTTATTAACAGTATCATATATATGTAATATTTTTTCGATTAATTCGGGACTAAGTACATTTTCAATTAATAAGAAGGGTACATTTCCTCCAGTTATTACACACCTCTCTATTGGTGTATTATTATATTCGTCTATGGAGTCAATTTCATAATTTTTATATATTTTACGATTTGGAGTTAACAGATAAACATTAATTTTTTTCTCATTTTCCTTGAATAAATTATACATTTTAACATCATTTGAACTAATATTTTTTATTTCAGATGTTGGACTACCTTCTTTGAATAAAATAATAGTGTTTATTTTTGGATGACGTTTTATGGTTTTAATTTGTTCAATATTTTTAACATGAATAATTGCGAAATCTTGATCGTCTACAAAATTGTATATTTCTTTTTGTCCACCAGAAACATAATTTATTTTAACAAATGGAAAATAATCACCCACTTCTAAATTAAATGATATTTGACCTTTATTATTGTATGGTTCATTTTTCATACTATTACTTGAAGATGTTATTTTGGTTATATCATGTTGGTCTTTATTTTGAGACACTATACCTTTTTTTCCATCACTTACCAAACTAGACTTCATTAAATCCTTTGATATATTTATCATATGACTACATTCATCATCTGTTAATAAATTATCAATAGTAAATACGAACGGATCTTTGCTGTGAATTGTTTCATTCGTATTTGTTTCGATTGTTTCGATTGTTTCCTGTTCTTTTATTTCAATGAAATCCATTATAAATATTAATACTTAATGTATTTATATTAATATTAATATTTATTTGATATGTTATATGTTATTTAACGCATCATAAGCATTCTTTTACCAACTCCACCAGAACCGGCAGGATTAACAGATAATAATTTGTTTACTTTCATGTAATATTGTTGTTGTTCAGGTGTCTTTCCATTTAATTCAGGGAGACCTCTACCACCTTTGATTATTTTATGTCTATATACAGCGACATCACTTGTTCCAACACGTGGGGCTAATCCACCCATAAGTCCAAAAATGTTCGTATTATTAGTAATAGAAGGAGTGCTTCTAGCTTTTTTACTTCCGGACATATATCCAACCATTGTATTTATATATTTACTAAATATATTTTATTTAATAACTGTTTAAGCTTTTGGTATAAGGGTTTTCCTTAAACGCATTTAATATATCAGGATTAATTCTCTCACACGATTGACAATTGTCGTAATATTGAGGAACATTGATTTTTCCAAATGTTTCAGCAGATGGAATCGATGTATTCATAGTTCCACCGGCATTTCTCACCCACTGTCTATTATTTCTTCTATCTGCATCATTTTTATCAATACGAATATTTTCTTCTGTATTTAATAATGACATACCTCCTTGATTGGGTCTATTTACATGGGTTTTATTAACATTATTTCTTTGGTTATATGCAGCATTGTATAGCGCGACACCTGTACTATTTCCACCATCACCATAATATTGACAAGATGTTGTATCTCTTTCTTGCTCCACAGATTGTTGTTCACTTACGGTATAAGCACCATCCACTTGACCTTGAATATTTAAATGATTACAATCTAATTTATCAACAGTTGTTTCTTTAATAGTAGTAGGTGCTCTGTCAGCAGGGTTAAATACCGGGGGTGCTTTAACCGTCATTTGAACATTACCGCTGGGATTAATATTTCCAACTACATTCTCCTTCTTAGATGGTCTTAGTACATCCAATAGTGGTGCTATAGCCGCTTTCATAAATCCACTTACTCCTAAAAATTCAGAAGTATTGGTGGTAGACCGATTATTTGGTAATACTTTATAACCTTGAGATCCATAGTCACCAGCAGATGCACCAGATTTTCCACTGGGATTTAACACAGGATTAGATTGTAGTTGGGGTCGTTTGGGTTGTTGATATTCTCCAGGAGTATACATTTTAGTTCCTTCAGGGTTTGAATCGGCACCAAAGTACTCGGTTGATGTAGTAGAACGATTAACATCTTTATCAACTTGAATCGCTCTAGAGGTTTGTCCCTTTTCTAAACCTGTTGTTGTCAACCATCTATCAGGTGTATTGACAAAATATGTGTCGGGGAGGTATTTTTCAACCTTTCCTTGGGTTTCTTTGGTGGCGGGAGCATTGTTAAAATAATGAGCAGGACCTTCATGGTTTTCTAGACCGAATGTTAATTTTGGATTTGTAGCAGTTCTTAATTGATCCACATTTCTATCCGCCCATTTGTCGCGCGCAGCCATACCTGAATTAAATCCTAAATTTCCTTCTGTTCCATAGCCGGCGTCTAAACCTGGACCAACTTTCTGTTCGTCCCATAATTTAACATTCGCCATTTTTGATCCAGGCATTGTTCTCGATTGGTAAAAATCACTTTGATTTGGAGTTCCATGAGCATATCTCATATCTTTTTGAGGCTTAAATAATGGTGCTTGCTCTACCTTTCTTATTTGTTGACTACCCGAACCAATCATATTATCTAAAACACTCTCAGATACATTGGGATTCTGTGTTGAACCTCTTACTTTTGCACCAAAATATGGAGTCATATTGTTATGTTTAAAATTACCCTTATCTAGATCATCTCCAGTTAAGCTCTTAAAATTATCGGTTTTTGCCATATTTCCAAATTGATCAGGTCCATTTCTATATTCATTGTAAATAGATGGTTTAAAATATCTATCAGTGACAGTATTTGGGTCTCTATATTTATTAGGATTTGTATTTTGGACTGGTGCTTTTTTTGGATAATTAATGGGGATTGGATCATTATTGGGTAATGAATTAACTGGCTTTCCCATACTTTCATACCCTTCTTTCTTTTTCTCTTGGTTAGATGCTATAAATAACCCGCCTAATGCTATAATAGGTACTGCTAATTCCATTTATATATATGTAATATATTTTTTATAATAATATTACATATATTTTGATATTTTGATATTTTGATATTTTGATATTTTGATATTTTGATATTTTGATATTTATTTGTCAATAGTTCCACACGTTTGGGTTGTTGTGCAATTATTTACATTGATATTACTTCCGAATCCTGAGAAAGCGGATGAGGCTAATACATTATTATTATTAGGTTCAATGCATGGAGCATCGGCAACAAAATGATCTTTCTCTAAAATTCTTGTACTTAAATTATTTTGAAATGGAATACACGTATTCTCTTGAGGATTTAAGGGCAGAATATATCTATGATTTTGTTCTAAATCTCTATACCACCAGGCTGGATTTGTTACTCTTGATTCATCCGTAAGTGGATTACACTCAGGATATACCATTTTATCAGAACTGACAGCTTGTTTTTGGAAATCATTTTTATCACAATCGTGGGTCAATGGTCTAGTCAATCCCATTAAATCACTTTCCAAATTTGTTGCATTTGTTCTTAAATTACCTCCCCATTGCTGCATTCTAATTTGTGGATCACTCATAAAACAAGGTTTGTCACCCCAACCGGGTTTATTTAATATATATCTTCCTGCGCCCGTAGCTTCTTGTAATTGTTTTTTTATTCTACACGGATCATCATTAAATCTTGTAAACGACATTTATACTTATATATAACAAATAATATTTAATAATTCTAAAATCAAATTAATAAATTACTAAAAACTTAAAAATACTTAAAAATACTTAAAAATATAGAATGTTATTTATTTATATGTCAAAATACCCAAGCGTAATATTATTTCGCCACAATAATTATTCTCAAGTAGACAGTCATATTGAAGAAAATAAAGAAAACTTAATGTGTACAATACATATTACAAATAATATAGAAGATTTAAATAAACTATTTAATCCAAATTATCATATATTGGTTACATATGGCAATTCATATGATGAATATCATAATTGTATTGCTAGTAAATTACCACAGAGATTTTCTGGTCGATGGTTTCACAAAACCGATATATCGAATATAGATGAATTTAATCATAATGTAAATTATTGCTTTGTTACAAATGTTATTAATTGTCGTGAGCATACACGACCTGTATTTTCCATTTTTACTACGTGTTTTAAAAGTTATGATTATATAAAAACAGCATATGAATCCATTAAAAAACAATCTCTTATCGATTGGGAATGGGTTATTATGGACGACACTCCGGAAGATAGTCATTTTGATTTTTTAAAAAGTGTTTTGTCTGCGGATAATCGAGTCAGACTATATAACCGTGATAAGAATAGTGGTAATATCGGAAATGTGAAAAACGAGGTCATTTCTCTCTGTCGAGGTAAATATATATTAGAAATGGATCACGACGATGAAATCTTAGAAAATTGTTTAACAGATGCTTATAATATTTTTCAAACAGATGAACAAATAGGATTTGTATATGGGGACACTATTCATTTATATCGTGACGGAAAAAATTATAAATTTAATGATTTTATATGTAAAGGATATGGTGGATATTATATGGAGAAAATCAATGATAATTGGGTCTATGTCTATAATACCCCTAATATTAATAATATTACACTGAGTCATTTGGTTTGTCTACCCAATCATCCACGAATCTGGAAAAGGTCAGTATTAATGGAACTTGAAAGTTACTCTGAATTTTTACCTATTTGCGATGATTATGAGATTCTTCTTAGAACATGTTGTAGTAAATATAAGGTTGCTAAAAACAATAAGGCACAATATATTCAATATGCGAATGATGATGGTAATAATTTTTCAAGTATTCGAAATTCTGAAATTAATCGTATTGGCCCCAAGTATATTAGTCCCATGTTCTACAAGAAATATGGTGTTCATGATAAAATGAAAGATTTGGATGCATATGAAGAGGAATCATATATTACTAATCACTCCCCCATTTGGAAGAGAGGAGAGAAATATCAACATAAAAAAATGAACCAGAGAATTAATTTTAATTACGACAATCAATATTGTATTATTAATGACGCCATAGATACTCCAGAGACTATGGAAAGAGTTAGAGAATTATATAAAAATGGCAGAAATGATTTTTTAATGTTAAGTAATCGAATGACACACGAAGAGCTACAGCATAAATTAGAGTCACACGGTTTTGACAGAATGAAATGTTATTCTTATACGGATTGTTCAGAGGAAGAACTCATTAACTACTTTAAAATGATGTATAAAAATGATAATTGTGAGAGTGAAATTATTCATTCAATTAAGGATAATGAAAACAATATAGATACAAATAAAATAAAACATCGAGTATTTATTATTCATAATAATCGCAAAGGAGGAGTAGATAAATATGTAAGTGATATTATGAATGTATACAATAATAATGAATATATCTTTATAGAAAACAAAGAAATGTTATACAACCAAAATTATACTGAAGATGATAAGTTATTTATACAAAACTTGTTATATTGTGATATAAAAATAGAAGATATACTTTCATTGTATAACACATTTCACTATAAAATAATAATAGCTATACATGATTTTATTTGGCTTTGTCAAGAACAACACAAATATACATATGATATACCATCTGCTTATCTAGATGATAATATTTCGGTGTCGAATGAGGTAAAACAATTACTCTTATCATCTGATAAAGTAATTATGAACTCGAAATTTACGTATAATGTATATTCAAAGTATTTTGACACAACCAATATTATAACATGTTACCCAAACGACTATAAAATTCAAGATGGAATTAAAAATGTACCCAAAATATATAAAAACACTATCAATATAGGTATTTTTTCGTATCTAGATAGATATAAAGGCGAAAAATATGTAAATTATTTAAGAAATAATGACTACAGTAAAAATATAAATTTTTATATTATTGGAGAAAATATACAACCTCACAAGGAAACTGAGTTTTATGACTATATAAGAAAATATAATATTAATGGATTTTTAATGTTGAATGAATGGGGTGAGACATATGGTTATTTATTAACAAAAATAATAAACTCTGGACTACCATTATTATATAATAATTTTGGAGCGGTGAAAGAGAGAATTGATTCTACACAAGAACATTATTTCAAAGTATATGACACGGAATGTGTAAATGACATAGACCCAGACTATAATGTATTAGATTCACAATTTAATAAATTTGTAGAATACATAAATACGAATCATGGAACAGTTGAAGACATGAACGAAGATTTTACGATTGTTACTAGGCCTGTATATGATGAATTGTTTTTATATAACAATTATACATTACATCAATCTACATCTAATGATAAGAATGACAATAATACGATTTTAATTTATACTGGTTTTGCAAATACATTATGGAATTATACATATTTACAAACTAATTCTATTGGAGGTTCTGAAAAAGCGGTTGCATGTCTCGGTAAAGAATTATCATCTAAATATAAAGTCATTATATCTGGAGATGTTATGGATGAATTAGTTGATAATGTTCAATATGTAAATGCATCCAAATTACAATTATTATTAAATACACAAACATTTCATACAATCATAATATCAAGATTCCTTTGTTTCTTTGAAGACTATCCTTTTTATTCTTGTAAAAATCTATATATATGTAGCCATGATAGTCATGGTTTAATAAATCGTCTTTGGAATAACAGTGCCGAAGATATAAATAACATTAACAATATACTAATAAAAAATAATAAAAATATTAATGGAATAGTTGCATTAACCGAATGGCATAAAAATAAATTAATTGAAATTTACCCATCCATAAAAGATAAAACAAAAATTATAAATAATGGTATTCGATTGAACGATTTTACTTGTGATAATAAAAAAATACCAAATAAATTTATATGGTCTTCTTGTAGTAATCGTGGCTTATCCGTATTATTGAATATGTGGTCTAATATAATAAATGTTATACCTGGTGCAACGTTAGATATTTGTTCATATCATACATTCCCTTCATCTACAGAAGATGATAAAATAAATGAGATAATATTATTAAATAACTCTATTACACATCATGGTCAACTTAATACAACCGAATTATATGAATTAATGTCTAAATCTGAATTCTGGTTATATACAAATACAGTTGATGAATCGTCTTGTATTACTGCATTAGAGATGTTAATGAATGAAGTTGTTTGTTTATATTACCCTATTGCTGGATTAAATGATACTCTAGGTAATTATGGTATACCTGTAAATATTGGTGAAGAAATACAATCTATATTAAATTTGACAACTGAAAAAAAAGAGGCATTGAAGAAACAAGGTAAAGAATACGCATCATCATGCTCGTGGAAAAATAGAGCGAACGAATGGACTAAGATGATAGATTCGTATAAAGAACCTTGGGTGTTTTATCATTCTTCACATTTTTTAGGTGCAATGGCCGAACAATATATTGATAATTTAAATAGTATTTATCCAGAATATTTCATTTATTTAACCAATAATAGAGAAGAACTATTGATAAATCAACCTAAAAAAATAACATTTGTTTATGAAATATTTGATACTGAGATAATTAAAAGTTTACCTAATACTCAATTTAGTTTTTTAAATACAGAACCATTAAATATTCCTGTTAGATTAGAACATACAATTAATATTTTAAAATTATATCCTAATTTTGAATATTACGATTATAGTCAAAGTAATTTAAAAATATTAGAGAAAAATGAAATCAACATTCAAGGTAAAATATATTTGCCGTATAAATGTAGTGATAATGAATTAAAAAAATTAATTAATTTTAATAAAAATACTGAAAAAGAATTTGATTTCGGTATATTAAAAGCAGCAGGTGCTGTTATGACAGAGCGAAGAGAAAAAATATTGAATTTTTTAAAGAAACACAATTTTACAGTAAATATTATTGGTGGATGGGCTGACGATAGAGATACGGAATTAGCAAAATGTAAAATAATTTTAAATATACATGGAAATCTTGGTACTACTATCAGTTATATTTTTGAACATATTAGGTGTGATAGATTATTAGAAGCTGGATTTAATATTTTATCTGAAGAAAGTGTAAATTTAGATCAATCCTTTCTTAACAAATATCCAAATCTACAGGTAATACATTATGATGAATTCTTTAATATCGCTAAAATTATTGAATATTACAATAATAAATTAAGCACATTAGCTCATAATAATTATGTATTAAATATTTTACAGGATACTTATAAACGAATTAATATTCCCAACAAACATATAACATTTTTAGAAAAGTTAAGTAAAGAATTTTATCCAGAGAATATGATTATTTATGATATTGGTTCTAGTGTATTACATTGGACGCAAAATGCCAAGAAAATATGGATAAATAGTGATATTTATCAATTTGATGGTATGACAGAAATGAAACTGTTTTATGATGAATATAACAAACAAAATAATACAAATTATGAGTATAATGTAGGTGTATTATGTGATGAAGATTATAAAAGAATAAGTTTTTATCAAAATGATGAACTGTCTGGAGGAAATTCTTACTATAAAGAAATTGGACATAGAGATTCTGCTACTATTTTTACTGAAAATCACATTAAACATAAAATTGGAATGAAATTAGAAAGTGTTGTAAAGAATAAAAATATTCCTATGCCTGATTTAATTAAAATAGATGTCCAAGGAGCAGAATTAGATATATTAAAAGGTTCTATGAATGTTATTAATCATGCCAAATTTCTTATTGTAGAATTACAACATACTGAATACAATGAAGGAGCACCTTTATGTAATCAAACCAGAGATTTTTTAATAGAAAATGGATGGCAAGTATATGCGGAAAAATTTTGTAATAATGGACCAGACGCGGATTGGTGCTTTATTAACACTAGATATAATGATATTAATAATCAGACTCAACCAAAAATAATAGACTGTTTTATTTTTTATAATGAATTAGATCTATTAATATATCGTTTAAATATTTTAAATGATGTTGTTGATTATTTTGTATTAGTAGAATCAAGACATACTTTTGTAGGTAAAGAAAAATCTCTATTTTATAATGAAAATAAACAATTATTTGAGAAATTCAATCACAAAATTATACATATAATTGTAGATGATTTTCCACATAAATATCCCAATATAGATTTTGAAAAAAAAGAACAATGGAATAATGAAAAATTTCAGCGAAATTGTATTTCACGAGGAATAGATAAATTAGAACTTAATAATCAAGACATTATTATAATTGCCGATGTTGATGAAATACCCAAAATAGAACTATTAGAAAATATTAAATATAATAAAATGAATATCAATGAAGTAAAAGCATTACAAATGGATTTTTATTATTATAATTTACATTCAAAACTTGATCATTATACTGATGTAGTTCGCATATTACCATATGATATATATCAAAATATCAATATGACAATAGATGATTTAAGATTTAAATATTATAAAAACTTTATAACAAATGCTGGTTGGCATTTAAGTTATTTTGGAGATGAAAATTTCATTAAAAATAAGATTGAAAATTTTGCTCATCAAGAATTAAATATTGATTTATTTACAAATCAAGAGAAAATACATAATCGTATAAAAAATACCCAGGATTTATTTGATAGACCTACAAGTATAATAAATATACCAATTGAAGACAATGATAATTTACCACCCGCTTATGATATTTATTTGACTAATTTTTATACAGATAGTATTCAAAATATAAGGTCCACTTTAGTTAAATACTCTAATTTGAGAGATAATATATGTAAATTTGAAAATTATGATGATTACATTAATTGGCAAATAAAAACTGGTCGTTCCTTTGAAAAAGATAATAATAAATGGATGAACGGTCAAAGAAAATGTGTTGAACATAATTTTGATACTATGGACAGAAATAGTAAGATATTAGATATTTGTTGTGGTGATGGACAGGGTCTTAAAAAATTTAAGGAAATGGGATTCAAACATGTATATGGTGTAGAAGTATGTAAAGATAAAATTAATTTTGCAAAACAATATGGGTATACTATATATGATTGTGATATATGTTCTGGTCCATTTGATATAGGAGATAATTATGATTGTATATATTCTAGTCATACAATTGAACATGTCTTAAATCCAGAATATACGATACGTAATATAATGACTAAATTAAAAAATGATGGTAAATTTATATTAATTTTACCATATCCTGACTATGCAGCAGGTAATACAACAAATGAACATAATTTTAAAGTGCATTGTGGTGTAATTCCATTAGGATTACATATAAATGATAAGGGCACAACTCTTATTAATAAGATACAACAAATGGGGTATAAAGTGGTTGATTATAAATTTGAATCATACAGAGAACCTGAAATTCAGTTAATAATAACCAAATAAAATATAATTTATACAAAAATACATATGACATATTATATGTATTTTTGATCCGCTTTTGATATTATGTAAAATTTATCTTTCGGTTGAGAAGAAAAATACTTGAAACAGACGCCCATTCTCTTTATTGGTTCCGAAATAATCTAGACTGGCATGATATTGTTTTGAATTGAAGAGAACAAGACGATTGAACACATTGCCTACTTTGTCAACCAGTTCCCATTTATTGTAATCTTGTGAATTTTCATCTATCATTTTCTTATTTCCTCGCGCTTCCGCCTCATCTACATTGCGTGTTCCATCTTTAAATCGGAATATACCGGTACCTGAATTGACGGGAGCATTGGGTGTCAAATAAAGAACACCTGCCCAATTATTCCACCCGTCGTTATGTATCCATGTTCGGTCACGACTTGTTGTGTATTGAAACGCACCATTGTATGTATCATCATTATTTCGTCCATCGTTAGGCATTGGCCAATCAATGATTTTTCCAGCAAAATGTTGAATATACCCTTCAATCATTTCCTTCAAATGTTGATTCGCTCTTGATGTCGTTCTTTGTCCGGGATAATTTCCACGCACTTTGAATTCTTGTGTCAATATATAATCTCGTGTCGATTGTGCATTCTTGTAAAAATTATCAATGATCATTAAATTACAATATATCGATTTTGGTTTATCGTAATATGCTTTCGCTTTTAATACTTGCTCTTGAAATTTTTCCTGCATTGGATTCGTTGGGCTCGATATTTTTTCTTTTAAATCTTTTAATAATTCTTCTCGCAATTCATCTGTCGTTTCAACTAATTCCTTTGTTTGAGTAATCACTGGTATATGCATTTTATCTCCTTTGGCATAATTACAATATTTGGGAATATCAATTGCATATTCATATGAAGAACATTCTAGAGACTTAATGTCATAAATGGTATTTACTGTTGAATAAACACATATTTTACTCCCTTTTCTAGTATGTCCGTCGGACATTAAAGGATATAAAAATTTATGGAAACGATTTGCTGCTTCATTTGATACTAACCCGTTATAATCGTCAAAGAAAACACTATCGTATCTTCCTATAGAACATAGAACATCTTCCCACCTTCCTTTTATCAAATTCACTTTTAGGTCGGGTCTCATTTTGGCTAGTTTCTCTTTAAATTCATCAAATTTTATCCACACTTCGGGGCAACATTCTATTACCGAATAAGAGGTTACATTTGAAAATGAACATAACTTGGTAGCAGAATAACCTAAGCCAAATCCTATTTCCAATACGGAACCAAATGGATCTAAATATTCTATACATTTCTCCATATATGGTTTCTCCCACTCCATCATCACTTGATGAACTCCAGATTCATCTTGTAATATTTCATTTCCACATATATCGGTTGAATATTGTAATTTCATTATATACTTATTACTTTCTTTTGTGTTTAATATTATTTATTCAAAATATAATATTAAATTAGTATGTTTGTCTGTTTATCTATGTATAAAATTACGATTCTATAAACCAGTAATATCTACCCACAATACATAAATTCCATTAAAGTCAGTCTCATTCGTGGTTGTTATATTGTCAAAATAATCGATGGCATTAGTACCATTAAACGAATCCGCTAATTCATTATATTGTATATACCATATCTCTTTGGATCCCAAGGCCCCGTTATGTCCATCTTGTTTGTATGGTATTCTTACATTTTTTAACAGATCTGCCTTTCCTGTAGCCAAAAAAATTGTACCATAATTAATAGCAGCCAGATAATCATCATCCGTACCAGGGTTGGTATTGTCGGTAGATTCTCTATCAACCCCAAATCCCCAAATACCAACCAATGCTGTACCATTTTCAACGGTTCCGGCCGGTGTTATTTTTGTCGCAGTATTAAGATATTCTTGGAAACTAATTTCAGTATCTGACTTTAATAAATATTTTGTCCCGGCTAGTTGTTGTGGGCTTTTGCCACCTAATAAATCATATGGACTCGCATCATCTGCTGGTTGGTATTCAATATATGTATACCCACAAATAGCTACTTTCTGGGTTGATGAATCATTTGTAAATTCATTAATAAAGTTAGTATTGTTTATATTATATCTATTAAATGGTATTACATCATAAGCACCTGCATTATTTTTATAATATAATTCCATTGCATCTGTATAACCCATAAATGGTGTGTTGCTGGGGATCGTGTTGCCATATGTATCAAACCCAATAATACCTGATTTGCCTTGTTTTATAGTATATGTTTCACCACTAATGCCATATATTTCGTAGTTACTGTTATCTAAGGGAATATCTGTACCTTTATATACCACATCTGTACCGTTATATACCATATCTTTATTATTAATAAACATTCGACATGTTTCACCAGACGGACCTGTTAATATTTTGCTATATTCTGTTGCCATTACAATACATTAAGATAATTATTATGTTCTGTTCAATTTATTCTAAATTTTGTCAAATGAATTAAAGAATATATAATAGTAATTCTCCCTTTTCACTATGGAGTTTCTAGAGCTGCAACTCTTGCACTTAATTCCTTAATGGCACCCACCATCATAGGTATTAATTTCGACATATCTAAATGTTGATATACGGGTGTTATAGTACCATCGATATCAATTGTTTCACCACTAATACCTGTAACTGCTGGAGGATATACTCCTTGGACTTCGCTCGCAATAAATCCCTGATAATCTATGATAGAATCAACAGCATCTTTAGTTAATTTATATTTGAATTGTTCATACCCTGTAGCTGTAAACTTATATGTAATTGGGTTTAACATATTGACAGCGTCTAACCATGTATTATATTCACTTTCAGAATTAGCATCAACATATTTATATGCCAATGGAGAATCAATACTACTAATTATAGTTTTTAGTCTTCCATCACTCATTGTATTATACGATACTTGAGCTGGATTTCCAGTTATTGAACCTGCTACACCAGGTGGAGAATTACTATTATTCGATTGAAATGAACAATAGCGACGATTATTACCACCAGGTATATTGTGCATAAAATTAATACAAGATACACCACTAGTTGTAGAATCGCTATAAACATTAATTATACCTTTTTCTGTATTCGTTGTAAACTGGTCAACACCGGCCTCTATATTTTTCACTACAAGGAAATTACCAGGCATTTCTATATTTCCACTTACATCTACACGAGGTTGAATCGATATTCCATTTAATGAAGATACGCCTAATTCTGGTAATAATGATGATGGAAGAGTGGAAACCTCTGGTTTAAGGAGTAATTTATATTTTATACCTGTGGATATTCTATTTATAATAATGATATATAAATTATTATAAATTTATTATTTATTATTTATTATTTATTATTTATTATTTAAATTAAATTAAGCTATTGAAACATAAAGGGTTCCTTCAACAATTAACGCTACTGGAGGTGTACCTATGACAAGTTCCTCCACATAAATACCAATATAATCTCCGGCGACAAACGGGAGTCCACCACCCACACCATTTGATATTTCCAATGATCCTACTGTACCTCCTACCATGAGCCCTATTGTTTGCATAGCAAATACACTAGTTCCATAAACAGCCATATTTACTCTATAACTGGTGCCAGTAAGATTCTCATAATTAACTGATCCCGCCAATATTTCTCCTCCTAGACCAACTGCTCCACCTGGCATATATTCGCCATATGTGTAACCTCGAGTAGTAGTTGGTACAGTACCAATATATCTACCAAAAGTATTGAAAAATGCTCCTGCACCGTGTGGCAATATAGGCCAGCCACCAACACCGCTACCATTCAGATCAACGTCAAATGCTCTTGGTAGAGGTACTGAAGCAGTGCCATATGTATTGCCTACATCAGTAAAAAATGATACGGATGCGTTTGAATAAGATGTACCCGATGCTCCTTGTGCTCCTGTAGCTCCTATATTACCTTGTGCTCCTGTAGCTCCTGTTGCTCCTTGTGCTCCAGTAGCTCCTGTTGCTCCTTGTGCTCCCTCAGCTCCAGTTGCTCCTTGTGCTCCTTGAAGACCAGTATCTCCCTGTGCTCCCTCAGCTCCAGTTGCTCCTTGTGCTCCTTGAAGACCAGTTGCTCCTTGTGCTCCTTGAAGACCAGTATCTCCCTGTGCTCCCTCAGCTCCAGTTGCTCCTTGTGCTCCTTGAAGACCAGTATCTCCCTGTGCTCCCTCAGCTCCAGTTGCTCCTTGTGCTCCTTGAAGACCAGTTGCTCCTTGTGCTCCTTGAAGACCAGTATCTCCCTGTGCTCCCTCAGCTCCAGTTGCTCCTTGTGCTCCTTGAAGACCAGTATCTCCCTGTGCTCCCTCAGCTCCAGTTGCTCCTTGTGCTC
>Ga0233414_10000160_pt1 | contig 29398 bp, 26 predicted proteins | sample Na_anoxic_10_MG_FD_189020 | JGI IMG/M metagenome (GOLD analysis project Ga0233414, IMG submission 189020) | Seawater microbial communities from Saanich Inlet, British Columbia, Canada - Na_anoxic_10_MG | ecosystem: Environmental > Aquatic > Marine > Inlet | place: Canada: British Columbia... | reverse complement strand
GTACTACTCGGCGAGGATAATATAGTAAGTAGGACAATAGAAGGTGGAGCAGCTATTGGTATGCACGCAGGAATAATTGCGGCTTCAATAAGATCTGGTGGATCTGGACCAATGTTCGGTGTTGGCTATGCGGGGTTTGCAGCAGTTAACGCTATACGTCAGGGTAATAATTTTGGACCATTCTAAGGAGTAATAAATATGGGTAGAGTCGCAACAATAAAAGCCCTCCTCAAAAATACCATAGGTGTTGCTAATAGGGGAGCAAAGGCCGCTAAAAGAGTATCGAAGTCGCTAGACAGTTACAAGGCTTCACCCGGGAAATATACGGGCTATTCTGCTAGAAACTTCGATTCCGGTATTGGGATGCTAGGCTTTGGCGCCGGAGCACATCTCGCCGGCACATCTTTTCAAGATGCATTCGGTGATCAACTCTCACCTATGCAGAACTTTCTGGTGGGTGGAGCGACAAAGGCCTTAACCACTGCGGCTGCAATGAGGGGTTTTACTCATTTTGGCAGAGCCGGTATGGCAAAATTCGGAGGTGGGAATGAATTAAGGACGCTAAAGAAAGATCTACCCGGTAGAAAGAAACTGGACAAAGCTAAGCGAAGGGCCCAAAAGGCCGCAAGGATACAAGACGACTTAGATCAAGACTTCCACGCAACTGGGGAAGCCCTGAGTTACGGCCTTAGACCAACCGAGCGTGTAGTCGCATGGAGTGATGGAGCCGGCAGATACGGGGTTGCTCCAAGACATAGGGGCATGCCAGGGGCTACACGTAAGACTGTCGATAGGCTCAATCGTACCCAAAAGGGCGGAACACTATTACGTGAAAAACCCGTCAAAGTCGATGGCGTAAAGCAAAAAAGTAATATGGAAAAGGTGAAAAATGTACTTGCTGTAGAGCGGGCCCAAAAATTTAGCTCTCTGGGTATTCTGGCGAAAGGCTTCGCACTTCCCGGAATGTTACTAGGTCCCATGCTAGGTAAAGGTACATTGGGTAAGGTGAAAGACCCGGTAATGAGCTTCATTGGAAAATCCATGCCATTATCAATATATGGAGGAGCTCTTGCCGGCATCGGTGGAGGTATCTGGAGTCGCAACCGTGGAAACGGTTTGGGCCCCGTCGCTGGACCCAGGAGTAGACAGAGTAGAAGTTTTTCAAACATAAATCATAACGCAACCCTTAGTGCACATGGAATGAATTCAAATGTCTTACGATAGAATAATTTCGACTGCTGGCTTCCAGCCCTTAACTTCGGCGTCAAGTACTGAGAATATGGGCTTCGGCCATATGGCTGCCGACATAGGGATAGCTATTGGCCTAGAAAGTCTTGGTGCAGGACTAGCTGGGTATCAAGGCGGATTTGGTGGTGGTAAACCTTTAATGGGGATGATAAAACCATTTTGGACAGGTAGATTCACATCAGATGGTGTCCATCGATCCGGCATCGAAGTACTAAGAAGACAAGCGGCTTCAGTGGATGCAATCCTCCAAGGCAATGCGCCACCACGCAGAGGCAATTGGGACGCTTTTGATGATTTACATGATAATACCTATAAGACTATGGACCGGAAGCAGATGTTTGAACGAATCCAGCGTCTTCGGGAGAAAGCAAGCGAGAAATATGAGCCGGGGCATGCAAAAGCCGGAAAATATAAACATGGCGGTAAACTCCATGGAAGAGCAAAAGCTCTAGGTACTACACTTGGTAAAATAAGCATAGGGGTAGCTTTAAGGACACTTAGTCGCGCTTGGGTAGCTAACGACTTATTTTCTATGGCGCTTGGAGGCGCAATGGCGGTAACCCAGGGGTTGGAGACGTTTCAATATAATAGAGCTGCCGAAGAGCCTTCAGCCTGGGGAACAGACATAGATCTAGGAGCTGGCTTCGCAGAGACAAAAAGTAGTTTTACTCAAAGGCAGCGAGCCATGCAAGCCATACATAACTCGCAAATGAATACAAGGGCCGCAATGGGCAACGAAGCGACATTCATGCATGTCTAAAGAAAAGGAAGAGTCTCGCGAAATCAGGATCGCGGGTGAAAAACCTATTAAAATAGGTATTGATCATAGCGAAAACTATATACCTATGGATAACTACAAGGACAATAACTATAAACCTATAATCAAAAGGGATTGTCATTTCTGTAAAAAATGCGTAAGCTACTATAAAGAAATGCACGATAACGGAATAACCTCTGAGCCATTCATGCCTGCCTGTGAAGGCGACTATCGACTGCTAGCCAAGAAGATGAAAGATCAAGGCTTATCTGACGAAGAGTTACAGAGCTACAAGATACTACAAGACCCAGTCGCTTGGGCTAAGTTCGAGTTCGATTGGGAAGCCAGATGGTATCAGGAAGAGATTATGCGATGTTCATCTCAGTTTAAGGCGATACGCGCAGGACGTCGTGTCGGCAAAACTGAAGCGATGAGCGTTCTTGCTCTTTGGAAATTATTTACTAATGGTGGATTAATTGATAGACAATTTGAGATATTAGTACTCGCCCCGTATCAGCCACAGGTCGCAAAGATTTTTGACACTATGCGTGATTTTATACGTCGGTCCTCTACACTAAACATGCCAGGCATGATCAAGAGGAATGTCCTTAATCCACAAATGATTGAATTCAGCTCAGGTGGAGTTATCCGAGGCTGGTCTTCTGGCGCACATTCGGGCGCAAAATCCGATAAGGTTCGCGGCCAAGACGCAGACTTTATCATCATGGACGAAGTTGATTATATCAATGACAGCGACATCGAAGTAATCATGGCGATAATGGCTTCTCACCCGACTTGCGAACTCATTGTCTCGTCCACACCTACCGGAATACGAAAAAAACTTTATAACTGGTGCTATGACAAAAGCCAGGGATTTAAAGAATTTTGGTTTATATCTGCTGAGTCTCCTAGTTGGACTCCAAAAGTAGATCATATGTTTAAGCAGAACTATTCACAAACTGGATATAATCGAGAATTTCTAGCCGAATTTGGTGACGAAGCAGAGGGTGTGTTCCGAAGTGAGGATGTGAACAGGACTCTTGCCGACTATACCTATGAGGATTGTATTCCGCATGCTGAGTCTAAATATGTTATTGGAGTCGATTGGGGTAAAACTACGGGTACGCATATCGTCGTGGTAGAGTCTATGAATCTTGATGGCAAGATAATATATAAGTCTGTTGAAAAGCATATAATAAGAACTCAGGAATTTCAGCAAATAGAAGCTATAAAAAAGATAATGGATCTAGATAAAAAATGGGGTAATCAAACTGCATTTATTTATGTGGATGCCGGGTATGGACATGTCCAAGTTGAAATGATGTGGAAATATGATGTAGACTATCCGCAGGAAAGAACTAGATATAAAGAGCGCGTTAAGCCCATAACAATGAATAAGAACATAGAAATATCAGATCCCATTAGTGGGCTTCCCATTAAAAAACCCGTGAAGCAATTCATGGTTGATGCCTCGTCTAGGTCAGTAGAAATGAGACAGATTATATTTCCTGCCTCCGAAGATACAACAACGCGGATAGTTCCTAGCGAAATTCCTTTCGCAAATATTGGGATTTTGCAACAAATGAGGAACTTTAAGATTGTAAAATATAGCCCCACAGGCGTGCCCACCTATTCTCAAGACTATGAACATACACTCACGGCGTGGATGCTTGCGATTATGGGTCATATACTTGAGTTTAGTGATATGAAAAAAATAGAGTACATTATGGATGTTGCGTATTCTGTTGGATTCAGTAGTGATTCTGATCAGGATCAGCAATTCCCAGAACTTGCCAAGCTAGATAAAGAGGTTGGATTAGACGAAGCTAAATTATTCCAAAAGAAAATGCAAAAAGATTTGAAGCCACAAAAAAGGTCCGATGAAGATCAGGGAGAAAATTTGATAGCTGGTTCAGATATAGGGCTATATGTTTCCAGACGTCAAACTATTGTCAGAACTAAGGGCGAGTCGATAAAGCCTAGAACCGGCTATTATGGGAAAAGCCCTAGAAGTAATTATCGGGGCAGGAGAAATATATAATGGGTTTATTCGCTAAAAAACCAGGCAAGTATAAGAAGGAAAGGGTCCTTCAGGATAATTTTAACAAGCCGGTTAGAAGAGAAAATACGAATCAAGAGGATCTTGCCGAAGAGCTTGCTAAAAATACTTTCGGACCTATCAAAAGAAATATAGATCTTGCCAATAAGCTCCTACCATTATTCGAAGAAAAATGTAGAGCCACTCATATCTTTGTTCCTGAAATTATGACTGAAGTTAGATCGGCAGTCAAAAGAAAAGATAGTTCAAACATACTGGGTGATAAAATTAGTTTTGCGCTATTTTTAACCTGCATCAAAAAATACGAAGAGCTAAAGATAGAGTACGCATTAACTATACAAGATAGTATTTCCGACAACCCAGAAATGGCCGCGAGATCTGTAACTAGATTAAAATCTAGAGTAATTGCAGGTATCTCGGAAGAGGATTATCTGCTATTTGTATCTCTTTGGTTACTGAACTATTCAGCTTCTAAGTACCAGCAAATATTTAATGTCCCGATGGCCACGAGTATCGCGAATAAGCACTCTGAAGGAGCTGGGGCCACAGCTCAGGGCGTAGCTATTCTAATATCCGCCACTGCTTTTGCTACAGCCGTTGATACGATATATGAAAATTTAAATGATTTATATAATTTAAGGCGCACAAATGTCCATACCGATGAAACTCCAATTTTGGAGGGCAACAGATTAGATCAGCTTGCGCTTAAAAAAGTATCTGAAGGCGACTACGAGACGATACTTAATTTCGCCGTGCGATACATATATTCATCTGGAGATCAAAAATATGATCCTTGGATAAATTATCTAACAACAAGACAAACCAGAAACGCGTCTATAGATGCGTATAAATATTATCCTGCGTATTCAAAAGAGATTTTTTTAAAGATAAATTCTTTTTCTGATAAAGACGATCACGATACAGACTATGTCCAATCAGCATTAAGTGAAGAATTCGATCAGAGATTCGCAGAAAGGTTTAGATATAATACTAATGGACTAATCGGGCTTAGTCAGACATTGCAGAAGTCCGCCGCCAGAAACAATGCATTCTTGTTAACCGCAGGCCAAAGCGCTAGTTACCGTATGAAAAAGAGCCAGACTTGCTGCCTAGTCCGGATCCTCACTCTCTCTACACAAATTACAAAAAGAGATATCAAGATAATGCGGAGTCTTTTGAGATGTGCGTCATCATCAATAACAATAACCGAAAGTGAGAAGGCAGGCATTACTATAGCAGATCTAAAGGCTTTTGACGGTATAAATTATGCAGTCACATATGCTAGATCGGTATTTGCCTCGCTATTAGGTCAACTAGGGAATAATATATATAACAATATAAATGATAATGTGGAACGAAGTATCGGAGTAAAGTGTTTAGCATTCTTCAATTTACAGCAGTTATTTATTGAAGAAGCAGAAGCCCTCGTGTCGAAGTTTAACAATGAGTCCAATATGGTTTTTGGAGATGAGTACAGAAGGTATTTGAATTCTGACAATACCGTAAAAGAAAGATATAGGCTGCGATTGCTGAATGACACCCAATATATTCTCTCTAGGATATTGGATGAAGCCCTATATGAATGCAGTGATATATCCGATGATATCGCTGATGAGAACATCAATGCCACAGTAAGCGGTTTGGAATTACCCTCAGAACAGTATACAATTGATATTCCAGAAGATGTGCTAGATGAATACTTCTCGGATAGTCAGCCGATACAGCTGAACACAAAGTCTAGCCTATTCGAGGATCGTTCGAAGCTCTTTATACCTGCGATAGATAGGGTGGGTGGCTTAGAAACTTCCGAGGAAGTTATTAGAAATATACTAAGAACTTGTAAAATAGAACTTAGCACAGAAGAAATAAAACGGATGTTAAAGGATACAGATGGGACTTCTAGGTAGAGTTGCCGCGCTTTTTTCTGCAACAAAGGTAGAGCATGAAGATATTAAGCTTGCTCAGGGCAAGAAATCTGAGTCGATAGGGGAGGCGATAAAGACCTCTCCGAGACAAGCAGTATCTACACTTTATTATAAAACAAGCTTATCCGCAAGAGGGTATCCGGGTTTATCTTCGGGATCTGAAAATGGCTTCATTTCTCCGATGTATAACTTAGGCGAAATAGGTAAAACTTTAGATATTGAATCTTATTTTGCTGCCTCGATCAGAAGGCATAGAGAACTAGTAATGAAGGAGGGATGGTATCTGCAGGGTAAAGACAACGAGACCATCTCTTACGTAAAAGACAGGCTTGCAGAAATAGAACTTATAACTGGTGAACCTATCTCCGCAATAGTCAGAGAGCTTTTAACTAATCTCATTGCATATGGCAACTCAATGCTGATACTCAAAAGAGATCCGTTAAGATCTAGTGGCTCATCTATAAGAATGTTTGGTAAAACAATGCAGCCTATATCCGGGCTGTATCCTTCAGATCCCACGAGTATGGCTGTTAAAAAGAATGAGTTCGGTAGACCGATGCAGTGGAAGCAAAAACTTTGGGATGCCCAAAAGGAAAAAAAGTTTAGTTCATCAGATGTAGTGCACTTCACACTCGACAGAAAATCCGGATTTACATTTGGCACACCCTATATAATTCCCGTGCTCGAAGATATTAGGGCTCTCAGAAGACTTGAAGAGCTAGCAGAACTCGTAACACACAAGCACACTTTTCCTCTGTTTCATGCCAAGGTTGGGACTAAGGATAAGCCCGCGGGGTATGTTACTGCGCCGGATGGATCCAGTTATTCAGAAGTAGATATGATCGGATCACAAGTCGATGCACTTCCTCCGGAAGGCGGCCTTGTTACTACGGAGCGAGTGGAAATAAATATGCTTGGGACTGAGGGGCAAGTGTTAGACCTCCAGCCATATTTAGCTCACTTCGAAGCCAGGGTTTTAGGTGGGTTAAGGTTATCCGGTATCGATCTAGGTCGAGGAGATACTGCCAACAGAGCTACTGCCCAGACAGTCACAAAGAGCTTAGTCGACGCATGTTCTGAAATACAGAATGTATTTGCAGAAATATTTACGGCTAAAGTTATTGACATATTGCTGTTAGAGGGCGGGTTTGATCTTAACAAAGAGACCAGAGTTGTCCTAAAATTCCCCGATATTGATCGTGAGGAAATGCGTGCGCATCAAAATCATGGGATACAACTATTTTTACAAAATGCCATAACGCAAGACGAGCTTAGAACTGAATATCTGAACAAAGAATCATACCTCGATAAAGATCGAAAGAATACTTTCCATGAGTTGTATACCAAGCCGTTGACTGAACTTAGCGCACAGAACAAGAGTCGTTCAGAAGGATCATCTAACGCGACTGCTAATAAATCTCGTCCAACTAATCAGCATGGTACCGCCAGCACTAAAAAGGCAGTCGCTCAGAATAGTGAAGTATCTAAGAAGTTATATGATGAGTTCGGATATTCTTGGGGAGAAATGTGCGATGGGATATGCGATCTTACCAATAATAGCGTTAAGTATAATAAGATAGTTAAATCCGAAGATATCAAAAGATGCCTAATCGCTAAAACAGAGATGATGGTTGCAGACGCGAAAAAATATTTACTTTCTGAGATAGAACGCGGATGTAAGAAAGCAAATCTTGATATTAACTCCAATAAGTTATTGACAAAAGATGATATATCTGGCTTCATATCTAAGCATATACGTATACCGTTGATAAAACTCAACCGTAAGGCTATGATAATGTTAAAGATAGATCTCGAAAGGGACTCGAAGATAGATATCGATCTATCGAGAATCAGTAGCATATTTGATGTGCTAAAAACGGAGCTAGAGGGAATTGCTGTACAGAATACGGACTTTTCATACAAGTATGGTTACCTAATGATTTTAGAAAAGAATGGGATAGATAAAGTAAAAATCATGACTACAGATGATGAAAATATTGAAAAAATTGAAATAAAAAAAATAAATGAGATTAAAAAAAGAGACGTCTCAAATTATTTTTTAAATAACATATCGATAGGTTTAAGTCGAGAGGATGTAGCGAATGAATAGGCAAATCCGATTCACTGATTTATTTGGTATGCCAGACAGATCTAACGTGTTCTCAGATGCCGCCAATCTCTTAGAGGATTTATATGGTTCAAGCAACTCGCCTACTTTTAGAGTTGCCATCAGAGCTACCCACGCGGGATATCTGCTAAATAATCGTGTCTACCCCGGTAAGGGGGTAAAGGCTGGAGCTCCCACCTGGGTTTCAAAAGACAATGGCGGAACAGCCGGATATGATAAACCTTTTCTTAAGCATCACGAGTCTAAATCAGAACCAATAGGTAGAGTAGACGCCCAAAAGTTTGTTCAGCTATGGGACGATGATAAATTCAGCAATGACTGGAAACATCCTGATCATGGAACAAGTATGGGTTCGGGGTATATACTTATCGGAGGTAGCATATCCGATAGAGATGCTCAACAAAAAATATTGGATGGCAGATATAAAACTGTTTCTACTGGTCAAACCAGTAATAAAGCTAGATGCTCTATATGCGGATACGATTGGTTAAATGATTCTAAAGAAGAAGAAATTTGCGAGCATAGACCTGGAAGTGTTTATGACGTAGATGGAATTAAGTATAGAGCTTATCTAGTCACTGGTAAAATGAAGTACCTAGAATGCTCTTTTGTTAACCATCCCGCCAACGAACTTGCCGGAATACTCAGTGCAGACTTTGATAGCTCACTTGTTCCTGAGTCTAGAGAAGAGAATGTTGAGGTTGTCACGGCAGATTCCATGGGAGGGCTTTGCTCTATTGCCTTAACGGACTCTGATGGGAGAATCACTGAATTGATTAGATCAGAAGATAAAAAAGATGAACTACCCTACGGAGCAGACAACATCAGAAATTCCGTAAGAGTCTCAGTCCCAGAAACGTTTAAAGAGGCTAAGACAGCACAATCTTTAGCTAAAAGACTTGAAGCCATTGAAGGAATTTCCAATAAAAAGTATGAACTGGAGGAAGATTCCGACAGAGACAAGATCAAATTTGCTTTTTTAACAGAAAATGCCATCAAGAATATCGATGTCGATAAAGTAAAAGAAACTGTAGAAAAACACTTTAACCAGCTTTTAGATAAATTTAAAAATGACGGAAGGGAATCAGAGGAAGCCATGAGCGACCAAACTAAAAATAATGAGCCCGAGGTAGTTGCTGAGGACACCCAGCATGTCAAATCCCCTGATGGCTCCGACAGAACTTTAAACATTTTAGAAACTGCTTTGGCAGATAGCCAGATCAGGACTGCGGAACTTGAAGCAGAGTTAGCGAAAGCAAAGCAATTATATGATACCAAAATTGGTGAGTATAATGCTTTAATGGACCAGAATGCTAGTCTTAATGAACAATTTAAGAAGCAGCTTTCTTCTCAGCTTGTGACTATCCAATTGCAATTGCAGAAACCTCACGTCAAATCGATTAAAGACAGTGAGACTTTTGCTGAAGCAATTGAAAAGGTCGCGACTAGAAGTGTCGAAAGCCTAAGAGACAGCATCGAGGATCTTGTGCCTGAGCTGGCAAGTAGCTTTAAGACCAAAGGACTTCCTTCTTTTATAAAAGACCGTACAGAGGAAAAACCTCCAATTGTGCGTTCTATGAAAGAAGAACTTGTCGTTAATCACAAACAAGAACAAATTGATCCTAGAGATCAAATTTAATAAGGAGACCTTAAATGGCAATCCGAATTGCACGAGGCTACGAAAAGATCCATCATCCTTACCAGGAGCTTTACGAAGGTGTAAGACCTTCTATCCAGGGTCTTAGAGCCGCAAAATTTCTTCCAATTTCAATGCTAGACAAGCTTCATGACGATGACCCCATTGTTTTGTTACCAGGTACTTTTGTTGGTAGACTGAATAGCACTGGTCAGTTTGACGCTACTAACCTCTTCACTACCGCCGAGGCAGGCGCAAGAGCATTAACTCCAGCCTGTTGGGGCAAATACACTGTCCAGTACACTTCTAAGGATAGTGATTTTGGAACCCATAACATTGATGATGCCACTCCTGCAGGCGCTGCGGTAAATGCTGACGGAACCGATGAGGGCGCTAGTACGATGCTTGTACAAAACATTAAGCCCATCGGTGTCTTGACTGCCCCTGTTTACTCTGAAGTCCTTAAGTCTAAATACACAAATTACAAACGCGACTTAATGCCTTCAATCTTGATGGGTAATTACTCTATCGTAATGCCCGCCATAACTGTTGATGAGCTTAACATTGAGCCCGGTGACATTGTTAGAGTCGCTGGAGACGGTACTAGTACTGGAAACCATAAAGCCACCAATAAGGCATACAACGTTGCCGCGATTACTCCTGGCCGCCTTACTACTTGGGATGGTGCGACAGCTTCTGCCAATTACGTTGTTGGCCGTTGTATCGATAAGTACAAAATTGCTGGCGGCGGAGGCAGTGGAACTAGACTTTCTGCTAAACTTGCCGCAGGAACTACTCTTACTAATCTTAATAGTGACCATCAATTCAACACCCTGAAAAAGGTTCAGACTGTTCCTGGCCTTGGCCTTAGTGGCTCCGGTACTCAGGGTATCCCCGCAATGTTCGAGCATGCAGTCTCTGATTCTGCTGGAGACTATTTTGCTCTCGTGATCAAAGTTGATCTGTAAGGAGATAACAAATGAGTGATAGATTGATTGGAGTCGACGAGGGCGCCATTGAACGGTGCTTTGATGAGGATCAGAAGGATACCATCCTTCGCCTTGTCGAAGATACCGAGAATGGTATCACCCATGCAGTCGACAACGCCATAGCCGATAAGCTTGAAGATAAAGGATTCGACGCAAAAGCGCTTAACAGACTTAAGGCTTTTGCTGACGATACTTTACCCAAGAGAGAGTTTGATCAAAAGTTTGACCGAATGTATAGCATTTGGAAAAATAATGGTTCTCTCCCAAGTGCCCCCGGCCATAAGTTTACTCTTGATGACATGATTCAAGCCGATAGTAAGCGTAAAGCTTCTTTCGATTCTGGTGAAACCAAGAAGGAAGAATTTTACGATACACAATTTGCGTTTGAGCAGCCGATGCTTATCCCAAAGGTGATTTCTCAGACTGTTAGGGATGCAATTGAACCAACAATTGCTCTTACTCCCCTTCTTCAGAGAATTAATTTCCAGGTTGGCACGACTCTTACCTTCCCGGCTATGGGCGCATTCACTGCTGCCGATATCCCAGAGGGTGGGGAATACCCAGAACAGACGATGGAATTCGCAGGACAAGTTACTGCGACCATCGGAAAGTCGGGTGTTGCTGTTAAATTTACCGAAGAGATGCTTCGTTATTCTTTGTTTGACGTAATGAGTATGCATCTGCGTGCAGCAGGTCGTGCTTTGATTCGTCATAAGGAGCAGAAGGTGGCTGACATGATCACCACTTCTGGAATTTCCTACATCGATAACACTGGTGCTGCTGCTGGGTCTGTAATGAGTAATGGTCGAGGTATTGATGGTGTAAAAAATGGAACCATCACTATCGAAGATGTTTTCCGGATGTACGCTAGTATGGTTGATGACGGATACGTTCCGAATGCAATCGTCATGCATCCCTTCGGATGGCTCACCTTTGCCCTTAACCCCCAGCTTCGCGCCTTTGGTTTTGCTAACAATGGAGAAATGTTCCAAAACTACCAGGGGAAACCTGGATCTGGGGACCTTTTCCGAGTTGGCGGATTAAACCAAGAGACGCAGCTCACGGATCCTGCAGCGATTGCGACAACCTCCAGTAGACTTCCTGCTGGATTCCCGTCTGGACTCAACATCATCGTTTCTCCATTTGTTCCTTACGATGCCAACCTAAACATGACTGAGTTCTGGATGGTTGATACTAACGAGCTTGGAGTTCTTGTTGTTGACGAAGAGGTAGTCACTGAAGAGTTTGATGATCCCGCACGTGACATCCGCAAGATCAAACTTCGCGAGCGTTACGCTGTTGAAAATATCAACAACGGTAAGGCGATTAGAACTGCCAAAGGAATTGTCATCGATAAGTCCATCGATCCTGAGTCTGCTCCGGTGCTTCAGTTCGGTACTGGCGCGATAACTACGAGCGACTACGTTGGTAACTCGTACAATCCTTAAACAGTAATTTGACATAGGGTTGGCCCGGGAGTAATACACTCCCGGGCATTTTTTAAGAGGTTTAATTTGTCGATAAAAATTTCCAATACTTCTGCTTCTCTCTCCGGGGATAAGCCTATCAAAGTTAATACCTACATCTCGTTAAACATGAAGCGTAGACAATTTTATGCGTTAGATACTTTTGTTTTATCTCCGGATAAACCTACCGCAAAAGTTACAACCGATGTTTCTGCCGAGGATAGACGTTCAATACAAAAATCTATAGATATGGGTTTTTTAGTTAAATCTAAGTCCCATATCCCATTTATAGACAAACCTACCGATTTAATGCAAGATCTTAAGACGTGCTTAGACACTTGTAAAAGTGTAAAAGATCTGCATCCTAAAATTGTTCCCATAATTTCTGGCAAACTTGCTAAGGACTATGGGGCAAGAGCCATAATCGAAGAGCTTGTCGAATACGAACAAGCGAAACAAGACAGATCTAGAATCCTAGAGTACTTCGAGTTTGCCTTAAGCAATATTCCGGGACCCGGAAAAATTGTTGATACAACGCTTTACAAAAAGAAAATCGATGTTGGAATGCGTACAGCCGAAATAGGAATGCGTGTAGGCGTAGAAACTCCCCCCAATAAAGATTTAATTTAACTAAGGATGTGTGATGCCAGCCCCAACGTTTTCATCGTCGGATCCCATACATGGCGCCACAAACGTTTACTTAAATAAAAAAGTAACTGCTACCTTTAGCGAAAGTTTAGATACTGCTTCCGTATCTGGATCTACGGTCATTTTAAGATCCGTAGCTTTAGATACCGTGATAGATGCTGAGATAAGTGTATCTGGGGCTATCATAACGATAATCCCCTATACCGTGCTTTTAGGTAATTCTATATACAGGCTAACTTTTATTGGTGCAGATCTCTCTCTTCCTACTGGGGCGATACAATCTGGGGGCAATAATTTTGCGACTACTCAAACTATATCTTTTCAAACAGGAGAACAGCTTGATACCACATCTGTAGCTAAGACAGCAGAAGAGATAGTGCTGGCTGGGGATCTAAACTTACCGTCGGATATTGCGATAGCCTCTTCTGGAATGAAAATAGTCTCTTCCTTGCCGACTAACCACAAGTTTGGCGTTTCAACTACGGAAAACACCATACAAATAAAATTTTCTAATACGATAGATGCTGCGACCGTGACTACGGAAACGGTTCAGTTAGAACAATATGCATTTTTGGACGAAAAGCAGCTATTGGCAAAAGATAAAGTATTTTACATAAATGCTACTGACGCAGATTATTCCGATCTTTCAGTGACTAGAAGTGTATTAGATAAAACTATTACTATAACTCGAGATAGTACTAGAGATTGGATGAACAATTCAACGATAGAAGTCTATTTAGCGTCTACTATCGCAGACACGTCGGGTAATACTCTTGGCACGGCACAGAAAATAACTCTCCATATAGAGCCCTATCCTAATCTTGTAGGGATACGTATGATTAGAAATGAGCTCGGCACTCTTATCCCAAATACTTACCTCGACGATTACCTTGGTTTACGTATATGGCTAAACACAATAGAAGAGTATGAAACTTTAGGTTCTAAAATAGACATAGGCCCTTTTTCAAAAAATAGGGCATTTAGGGAATATATAAAGTATAAGACATGCTTAGATATAATCCAAGACATGCGTGGAGAAAAGGATACAAACGCTGGCGTCAGTAAACAATTAAACGACTTAAGGATTTCCTTCTTCCCTGCTGGAGCGGACTCAGTAGGTCAAAAAGAGAAGATGTTGCATAAGCGCATGGATACTGCCAGAGAGTCCATTATAGGCTATATGAATAGCCCAAGAATTACTGTAATAGACCGGGGGTCAGCCATAATCAGAGGCTCTAGACAGATCAGGGGACCATTCTTGTTTAATCCATTAAGAAACGTCTACGTTTCAGACCCAATACCTGCCGCGAATACATCTAGGGAACGAGACCGACTTATCGCCGGCCTTTCTGATCAGGAGTAAAAATGGCGAATAATCCGGAAGGTGCCGCAAGGGCATTTGGCAGCTTAGCTGCCGTGATAGCACTTGTCGGTGGAATCTGGGGAATGATGAATCAACAGGAGTTGACGCTAAATAGACAAATTGCACCCATTAGAATTAACCAAGAGAATATACTTAATGATTTAAGGGAACTAGAAAACAAATTTCAAAAGCATATTAACGATGGTCACCCTGATTCATTCAATATGCTATTCAGAAGTGAGATAAAGGACTTAACACAAATTAGGCAAGCGATTATTACGCTTCAAGTAACTTTGGCTGAACTTCACGGAAAAACTAAAAAATGATGTTTATCGGGATACTAACAGTCAGTATAATCTGTTTAGTGGCATGCATCGATGCCAGAAGCGTCATGAATCATTGGATTCATTGGTTTTTTCCCGGTTATCCGCCATTTGAGGAGAATAATGAAGACGAATAGCATACTTTTATTTCTTTGTGTATCGCTTCTGTCTGGTTGTGCAATTTTTGGCAAGGAAGCATCGCAGCTTGAAACAGATGCATTTGTCAGGCCACTGGACATCGTTGGTGAGGGCACAGATGCCATAGTCGTGGAAACTGGAGAGTTAGCAACTGCTGAAAGAATGGCTCCACTGGCTGCCCCATTCCTTGCTCAGTGGGGGACTCTAGTCGTTGGGGTGGCAGGTATTTTAGCTGGCTGGTATACTAGAAAGAGAAAAGAAGAGCTTGAAGCTTCTTTGAAGGGATCTGAATAATGAAATTTTTAACTTCGTTACTTCCGTTTAGCGGATCTGAATCTAAAAAATCACAGGCGTTTGTCTTAGCCGCGATACTCATTGTAACGGGTAAGCTTTTTGGTTTATCAGAAGAAGCCATGAAGGATACCCTCTATCTCACAATTGCTTATCTCGGAGGCCAGGGCCTAGCTGATTTCGGCAAAGAATCAAAAAAAGGGGACTAAGTAATGGCATTAACTGGAGCAAAAGCTGATAATTTTGAGACTGGCTTACTCAACTATATCTTCCTAGGCACTACCACCAACGTGCACACAGGTACTAATCTTTGGGTAGGTTTGTTCACAAGTAATGCTGGAGTACCGGCGATAGCAGATGCTGCCCAATATGCCGCTTATGAGCCAGACTCTGCCAACGGCTACCAAAGAGTACAGGTCAGTGCCGCGTTTAGCACTGTTGCAGCAAATGGAGCTGGAGATCTTCCGGCATCAATATCGAATGATGCTTTGATGGATTTTGGAACCTCCACTAATTCAGCTGGCTGGGGTAGCGTTACTGGCTTTTTCATCACAACTGGAGCTAACGCACAAGCCAATGGAGTAGGCAATGATGCCATGATGTACTATGGTACATTTGATACTCCAAGGATTGTTTCGACTGGCGATTCAGTAAGAATTAATACCACGAATTTAACGATTAAAGAAAAGTAATTCCAGATAACTAGACTTTATGACGGATCATTTGGGATCATATGATCCTCTAAATGCTCCGTCATTTTTTTTGGCAAAAGAGGATAGAATTGTTTAATCCAATACAAAGGAAATATGGCGAGCAAACTGATATCTATTTTGCCCTGTATACTCAGAGCGGAAATGATACTTTTTACAAAACAACTACTATCGATACGGGAGATATGGTAATAGGGATAGATGGCATTTCGGCGACAGTAGCAAATTCTATTAATACAGCACAAAAGTATTCAAATGGAATTAACGGTATCTATAAAATGACGCTAGAGGCTTCTGAAATGACTGGCAAGCACATAGACATTAGAATAGTAGATGGAAGTACTCCTCAAGCATACAAAGATACTTGTATTTTTATAGAGACCTATGGCCATGATTCTGCGCAGCATAGAATGGATATGGATTTTCCCACCCTAGCACTCAATTTTACTAGTACTGCAGTAGGGAGTACCACGACAGTTGTATGCGATGCTTTAGGAATCACAAGCGATGTTTATATAGATAGGGCAATCATATTTAAGGATGGAACTTTAGATAAACGTGTGGCATTTATAGAAGACTATACTTATAGTACGGGTAACGACAGCTATCTAGCTATAAGTCAAGTCCATACCACATGCGCAAGTGGTCAAGAGTTTTTCATTTTATAATGGCAGGAGAAGCATCTAATGGCTATCGCTCTTGTCCAAAGCAAGGAATCCACTGCAAGTCTAAGTTTTGATTTTTCTGTAGGTAACCATACTATTAGCACCTCGATTCGTTCTGGAGCTGCGATTACATCGGGCAATATGCTTTTGCTTACTGTCGACATAAGAACTCAAAAGACAGATAGCAACCAAGTCTCATATCCTGACTATATGCCTACAAGCGGTAACTACAATACTACGTTAAACAGTTCTACATGGAACAATCTAGGTTCAAATGCAACAAATGGAATGAACTCGTTATTCACATTTAATAATGCAGAAAGTGGTCTTGGAGACAGACATACATCCTACGCATTTTGGACTGATCAACTATCGGGTAGCTTCAGCAAGACCATAGACGTTCAATTCTATGGGCCCGCCGCTGGACTTTTCTACGGCGGCAAGATCGTTATAAATTTGACAGAATGGTCTGGTGTCGATAAAGACAATATAAGCTTTTTAAGAAGCTATACGGAAACAGATATAGCATCAGACTTTTCAGAAACCGCGACGGTCTATGTAGAACCTGATGATCTTATACTAGTAAATCATGCGATTGATGATGACAGTGACGACGACAGTACTGTAACAATAGCAGGTTCTTCTGCAACAAAAATACATTCTACCTCCGTTACTGCAGCAGGAAATTTGCCTGATACCTTACGATCAGAATCTTATTATCTTTTGGCTACAAGCGAAGCTTCATCTGTATCTATATCGTATGGTGCTTCGGGGGGCACCGATGGAGTGAATGAGAATAAGGCCATGTATGTTATAAAATTAGGTATGTCCGCAGTTAGAATTTCTGCGACATCTACTGGACTTAGCGCAATTGCTTCAGCAATTTTCGTGTCAATTATTAAAACTGCTAACGAGTTCAAAAGAAAAATGTTAACTGGTATATCCGTCAATGGTGTATCGTCTTCTGGCGGAGGTATGCCACCTCCTATGATCAGGTATAACACTTTTAAAGAACCTATATCGTCTACCCTATTTATATTTAACTCAGGAATGTCTTTGCCTTTTACCGGGGGTACAGACCTGATTGCCGCAGAGTTTTTTGAAGGCATGTTCTACAGAGTATATAATACAACAGCTGCAAAAGATGGACTGAATGCATTTAATGTTAGCCTGGAATGGACACAAGACGTACGACCTTTAGGTGAAAATAATGACGACATAGACGATGCCGAGAGCTCTACATTTAATGCTGGATGGTTTATGGATGCAACAGAGGTCGCTTCTCAGGCTGAAATCACAGGTGGTATACATGTCTACTACATCAAGGATGATACTCGGATAAGAGGAGTTCCTGGAGATGGTCCATACCTCCTAAGAGTAAAATACGTATTAGAGACGGGACATACATTAGCTGGGGGAGACACCATAAAGGTAGAGTTCTGGGCAAATGCCCATAGCGTTGAAGCCGACTCTAACCCATATGGAGAACAGAATGGCGCAGGGCTTTCGTTGGAGCTACCGAGTAAGCGAATAAAAATAAAAGAAGATAGGTTTGCGTAATGGTTTTATCAGGATCTTACGATAACTATCATTTTGCCGACAGTGTTAATACTGGAGGTGGGAATCAGGTTAGTCAGGCTGGAATTTATTTAGGGACTATTCAAGAAAGTTTAAGCAGCTTGGGTTGGTTTCCAACAAATGACACAGAAAAGGATTTGGCGTATGGCCATGACAGCAACACTATGGATTATGAGAATGCTATAGGTATTACTTGCATGGAAATATCCTTTTATCTAGATACTTACACTGTGGTTGACCCTGCATGGAGTGGTAGCAATAGCGGTCTAAAATCGTATTTAATGTTTAGCAAAGTACACTTTACTGATAACTCCAATGCAAGAACAACAACGCAGATATGGTTTACCGATCTTAACGATGGTACCACTAGTCTGTCTATAAATGTAAAAGCCCCTAGCCCGAGCGGCACGACCAATAACCAAATAAAGACAGCTAAATTTATCATTAATAATATCCAGGATTTCCTTAATTTACATCAATGGTATCATTTAGTTATTAGGCTTCACAATCCAACTGGCGACAGATTTGAAGCTGAAATATTGATTGGCAATACAGGTAAAAGTAAGGACGGTACTTCTTCTGGAGTAACCGAATCCATCCTACAAAATCCCTTTGGGCTTGGCAATAGCTCGGTCAATGCCGGATTCTATATACGGTTTGTTGCATTGCTAGAAGATAGTAATCAATTGACCTGTATCGATATGTTCATGGGAAGGAATAGTCCCGCCCATGGAGAGTGTACACTTAGGTTTGCTTTAGGTACTCAAGCAAGCCAAAATAATGTCGGCAGTAAATTAGCAAGAAACTTCATAGGAGGACTCGCAGAATTCAGGCTTTGGAAATCTAAGCGCAGAGATGCAAGGGCATATTCTGCGTTACAACAAGACAAATTTTTGCCCGTTGTATATGATCAAACTGGTGATTACCAAAATCTTGCACATTGTTTTAGACTAAATCAAACAGGAGTCACAACTGCAACAGACTATACAGATCTAGGAGAGTATAACGCGATATTTACTGATGCTGGATCTTCTCTGGCTTTATCTGAGCCATCTTATTTACCGTATGAAACAGGATATCCATATGACATATCATCCCATGTGGGTGCTACGGGGGAGATACGGTTTGTTACTGCCGAAGCTATTGGGTCTGCCACCGCCCTAGATTTTTTAGGGCAGCAGTTTGCCACAGGTGCTGCGGGTCAGCCTTATTATCGAGAAGCCTTACCCGACAAAGAGCTTAACGCTATTCCTGGGATAGCAGATTTTAACGAACTTGCTAGTGATCAGATCCCCGTTAGAATCGCGATAGACGACTATTATAATGGCCTAAGATATTTGCTGCCTGGAACAGGGCAAGTTCTGCAAGATGATGAAACAAACGCTTATTATTTGCAGACTGTTCCCTTTTATCCTCTAGCTGGAAGAGACGTAGTATATTCGAAATTCTATATAATTGAAAATAATTCACTAATAGGTGGCGGAGATTTTATTAATTATTATGCTAATCCTTCTCACGGTCCTTTCATATATGTAGTGAATGACACCGGTCGAGCTTTTTTTGGAGATTCTAGAGATTTACTGTAATAGGTTAGGAGAGTTAAGGTGGCTTCCGAAATAGGTTCTGTAGTTGCAACGGGCTTCGGCACTGCAAATATAGTATCTAGTATAGGTATTGGCCCAGGATCTACTGCGACCGAGGCTGCGTTTACATATATCACCGATGAAAATTTTATACTTTTTGCAGATTTTTTAGATGAAGGAGAAAGACTTAAGCCCGGAGGAGAGGGCGACCATAGACTTGAATGGCGTGAGGTAGGCGCCGCCGGTGGGTTCGCTACCTTAAGAGCCAATAGTAACGATGGATTATATCTGTCTGCAAGTGATATACTCACAAATAACAATAATGTATCCGCAGCAAATAGGACATACCCCTCCACGAACGATCCTAATGGCGGCAGTTATTTACCAGGATTAAAACAGTTTGACACTCAAGTGGATGGCATCTTAGATGTAAGCCAGGAGATTAAAAATGATTATTCGGAGGGTGCATGGTCTATAAATGTATCTAACGCGACTGCAGGTAAAACATATCAGTTTAGAATCATCGCGGAAGGGAAGAACGGTAACTGGAACGCCCTGTCCTCGATACAGTTTCAGAAGACTCCTGCGGCCGCAAAGGAGTTTACGGGAGATATACTAGGGGATTCGGTATCAAACTCTTTAATGAGTATTGCAAAGCAATTTTCATCAGAATCTATTGGTATATCGGAATCGATAGGATATCTCGCGAATAGTTATGGCGTAAAAGCCATGACTGAAAATGAAGCAATATCGGATAGCACTATAGAGATTAGCATATCTTTTGCAGCAGAGTCTAAGGGGATAGCAGAAAGTACTGCTCAAAATGGATTATCTAAGGCGGTATCTAGCGACATATTAGGACAAGCTGAGCTTAATACGCAAATCGCTTTGTCCAAGGCAGTTACCTCGGAGATATTGGGTGTCTCTGAAACTGCAACAATATTGGGGATGTCCAAGGCAATTACCTCGGAGATATTGGGTGTCTCTGAAACTGCAACAATATTGGGGATGTCCAAGGCAGTTACCTCGGAGATATTGGGTGTCTCTGAAACTGCAACAATATTGGGGATGTCCAAGGCAGTTACCTCGGAGATCCTTGGGGTAGGATCGATTGAAACTACTCTCAGTGTAGGATTATCTCAGAAAACAGAATCTATCGGAATATCAGAAAGTTTTTCGGCAGTAAGTATCAGCGTATTTGGCGTGGCAGAATCTATTGGGGTATCTGAAAGTTCTTCGACAATATCTGAGTTAGACACAGTAGTTGTGGAAAGTCTGGGAGTTGCCCAAGCAGAGTCTCGAGGATCCCTTTCGTTCGGACTATCCGGATCTATATCCGCGGAAGTTGCTTCCGAATCCGTTGCCTCCTTAAGTATCGCTTCCGATGCCGTATCCCTCGGAGAAGCGCAGTCTATCGCTTCTATCGCGTTACAGGTAAGCTCTTCTGCCCAAAGTATCGGATTTGCAGTATCGGAAAGTATCGTTCGGGAACTTGATTCCATCCATGCAGAAGTCATCGGAATAGCAGAAGTAGATGCTGAGATTGAAAGCTCGAAACAGTACTCTTCTACTGTCGAGGGTCATGCAGTATCTGCCGCCCAGATAGGGCTGCTTACGTTTTCTCGCACTGATGCGATAGGTGTATCTTCGATAGATACTAGATTAGTAAACATATCTAGTGTAACTACTCGCGTCGACGGTATTGCAGATTATGAATCATTGTTATCTAGAACAAGAAGTGTCATTGCCTCCTCCCAGGGGCTATCTATATCTACGGGCTCTATAACAGAAATAGATGTAATCCAAGCTATTTCTGACGGATTAGCAATATCTGAATCAGTCATAACTATTCTAGGTAGCGGTGAGATTGTTAGTAGCGGTAGTTCCGAATCAAATGCTTTAATAGCAAATCAAACAGCCTTGACATCCGATATCCAGTCAGTTGCCACAGCTGAGTTTCCATTTTCAGTAAATTATTCCGTTGTTGGCGAAATAGCTGGAGATGAAGTATCTTCTGCTAACGCGTCTCTCTCAGTTTCCAATGAAGTTGTTGTTGTTGGAGAATCTACTTCTGAAGCGACTGTTAGACTTGAGTTGACATTTGATAATATAGTGTTAGGTGAAACTACTTCTAGCTCAAGAATAGAATTGAGTAAAAGTTTTGCTTCTGATATAGAATCTATATCAGAGTCAGAAAGTATTTTAGTTGCAGAGTTTGCCGGCATTGCAGATTCTGAAGGACTCGCATTAACTCAATCGGCGCAAACGGTTATAGGACTTATATCATCTAGCGCAGAAATAGAATCTCAGGCCATAACACAGTCTGCCATTTCTATTGGCTACAATCTTGTAGGTGAATCCGCGAGTAACTCAGAAATATCCGCGCCCAGAGTTAGCTTAGCTTTTAGCGCAGTAACTGAAGTTTTTTCGCAGGGTATATCTAGCTTAAGCGCCGTAATACAACATAATATCTCCGTGAATACTTTATCTGAAAGCATTTCTGTTTCTGATAGCGAAGCTACATATCTGGTTAAGTCTGAAATCATTGGTGTAGCAGAGCGTATAGCATCCTTAACCGTTAGGACCACTGTAGACGCAGTAGTCGATTCCGAAGGTAGTTCTGAGTCTGTCGCAAAGATAATTGCACAGTATGATGTTGCACAGAATATAATTGGTATTTCCGAGATAACATCAGTTCTTACTAAGGAAGTAATTGAGCTATCAGGATCCTGCGAAGGAGTTTCTGAATCAAGTTCTTATTTAGAGCGGGCACTACAATTCAATTCTGAAGTACAGGGTACTTCTGAATCCAATTCTGTTATAAGAGAAATAGAACCCCTGAGTAGCGTAGTCACCAGCGAAGCAGTGACAGAATCGCAACTAGGCTTAGACGCTTTTGTAAGAATAGAATTAATCGGTGTTTCTGAGTCCAATGCCAACGCAATTGCTTCCACAGAACTTATATCGGAAGCTATATCTTACAGTACTTCCGAGTCTAATAGCGCACTCAGTATCGGCCTAGCCTCAAGTATTCAATCTCTTTCAGAAGTGATTTGCTCATTAGATATAGTCGGAACAATAGAGATGTCCTCTGAGATATCTAGCCTATCTGAATCTATAGCAGATTTAGGAATAGATAACTCCCTACTGGTCGAGTTTATTGGTGACGCAGAGATAGAAAGTGCTATCGTCTTAAGTATCAAACAAGCTGTTGAGATCATAGGCCTATGCAGTATCCAGTCTGTTCTTGACATGAGTATTAGAAAAGTACCAAGAATTAAAGATTCTATACCTCAAGGCGTAATTACAGATAAAAAACGCATCATATCTGCGTCTGATCCAGATGTCGCAGGTGCAGCATCTGATACAATAACTGATGTACATCCATCAGATGGAATCTGGGGCCAGCAATGAACCTAAGACTTGAGTTTGAAAAGTTTTTAAAAAACAATGGACACTGGCTATCCTTACGTAAAATGATATTAAATCCTAGAGACCAGAACGTTATTGATTCTAGCTCAGAGGGCGATTCTAGAATGCCCGATACAACAACTAGTGGCCACACATACACAGACAATTTAACACTGGCCAGGAGAGCTTCTTTTGGATTAAAAGATGAGCTGACAAGTCCCTTGGGGGTCGCATCTCCTACTTCATTTGTTTTTTACCTCAGACACAGTATGAATCCAACGACTTTAGATTGGATTGTTGAGTTAGAACTAAGCCCTACCACGAGAGAACCAGTGAAACCCTTTAAAGCTATTAGCTACTATAACGTTAAGGACGTACATGAAATGCGCGAAGATAATGGTAAAATAGTATATTATAAATGCCTTTGTGAAAGGAGTATATGGAATGTCGATTAGAAATGACAACTTAGGCAATCCAATATTAGAGGACTTTGATGAGCTTACGCTAAAGTACTTTAATACTTCCCCAATAGCGCAAAATATAATATTTAACACAACGGATAAAAAACAGTACCTTTCTTCGAACAGATTGAAAGCCGATAGGTCGGCTAACATACAAGATCTATACGATATGATATCTGTACTATTGGAAAAGTATCAGATGTATTTTATTCCATCGGCAAAAAATCCTTTCTTGCTAGTTTTCCCATTTATGCTAGTAGCGCCAAAGATAGGCGATAAAATACGTAACCTTACTACCGATGACATATATATAGTAAAATATATACCAAAAGGTAAAGACAACAGATTTTATGGTTCAGTGTTACTTGAAATCGGCAAGACTAAACCGCTGGAATCACATGATCTCAGATTTATAAATGCGGATGGTATCGGAGATACTGAGAAGAAACTTGTAGATTTTTATCATGCCTATCCGCTATCTGCTGCCAGTCCGCTAGAAGATAACTCCGGAGATAGGGGCGTATCTCAGGCTGAACCGTTTGTACCTACCGTCGTTGTTGAGCTGCGCCGGCAGGAGCCAGGCACCGTAGGTAAAAGACCGTTTGACATGGTAAAAGAAGCTAAGCCCAGGATCAGAGAAACGTATAAGCATCCAGATGACCCCGTCAACTACTCCATCCAGGTACGTGGACAATGGTATGATAATATACTCAGATTTACTTGTTTTGATAAGACAAGCTTTGGTGCAGAACGACTAATCTCCTGGTTTAATAATTTTTTATATAAATACGCATGGGTAATTAAGATAAACGGTATTCAAGAGATGCTTTACTGGCAAAGAAGGGCAGATCAAAATATCCAAGTTTGGAGAAACGACATAGTTGGTTATCCGGTGGAGTGGTATTTTAGAACAGAAGAGCATACAATAGAAGTGATACATAACATTACTAAGATAGACATTAGTAGTAGGGTCGCATGGAACGAAATGGCTGTCACTCCGCCAAGCGGGAAAAATCCAGGCGAAGATGGGTTATTGGGACCTTTCGGAAATAGATTTGCCTCGCTTTATGATGTGTTTCATGACGTGAGCGGAAATTACAAATACGGTAGCTATAATCAAATAGACCAGAGAAATAAAGACACAGGTTAAGTGAGGTGAATTAAAATGGTTGCTAATCTTGGAAATAGTGACAACTTACCAAGAGTAGATGTTACTATCAATGATTTTGGACTCAGGATTGCCCCGCCCGATTTAGGGCCTAAGGTAACTATTATCGGAGGGTTTAATCATAGCGGCGTAGTAGTCCCCTTGAATGAGCCCCTGGCAATACTCAATATAGGTGTTGCAATGCGCAACCTTAGAAACGATGACGGCACACCTTCTGAACTTACTCTTGCAATTGAAGAAGTAATTGGAGCAGGTGCGCAAAATGTCGAAGTCGTAGTTTCTTCGACAGGCAGAAATACACCATTCGAGGGAGTTATTAATTCTACTTACGTTTCAAATCTACATACGGAGCTTGCTGCCACGTATAGTATTCTCGCAAATCATCAGGTCGATGTCATCTATTTAGCTTCTGCTTACGCGGATGGTTTTTCCACAGTCGATGGATACGATTCGGGAAATTCAAAGCATACTGGTCTTACAGATCATGTTGGATCCGACCTCAACTTTACTAAACAATTAGGTAATTTTTGTTACCAGCAAACTAAAGAATCTAACGCCGCCTTTGGCGTTATTGGAGTAACTCCAATAGGTAAAGTTGCAAAACAACTCATGTGGCAAGAAAATAGTGCTACTTCCGTAACTGCATTCAGTGGAGCCGAAGGTGCATTCTTTGACACGCCTAGCCTTGCATTAGTCGATGAATACGTAAATTACCTTACTGAATCAGCGGGCGACACTGGCATCTTTAATGGAACAAGCAGCAGTGCTACTGGGACCTATACTGCTGTCGCTGGCGCGATGTATGCCAAGTGGGACGCCTATCTTCACGGATCTGTTCAAAATGTCTCAGACAAGACTGCGCCTCATGCCACCTATCTCGCCGATTTCCAAGCAGCGGACATAGACAATGCTCTCGCCGTGGACTCGGATGGAAACAAAGTAGATCTCGGATCCTATGTCAGCGTTGTAGCAGGAGTTTCTAGGGCTTTTGGTTCTGAAGCCACTAAATTTGCTAACCTGAAGGGTGCGGATTCTTTAACATATATCAACAGTAATGGCTCAGCTGGATTTGCCGGCCTTGTCGCAAGCACTGCTCCATATATCGGTGTTACTAACGCTCCAGTGAATAGCATAGCTCCACTTAGAGCAACTAGCTCGACACAGGCCAAAAAGCTTTTACAACATAGGCTTGTCTCCATGGTTGGGAAACCTGCGGGATACGTAGTTACTTCCGGGATTACTGGAGCGTTCAATGCAGGAATTGGCGCCAGATCCGACTATGTCCGAATCACTACAATAAGAACGACTCAGGCAATGGCAGAAGTCGTCAGAGATGCCGGAGAGGCCTTTATCGGTAAGCCTATTAGCGGACCGTTTCTCGCAGCTCTAGAGAGTTCAATAGACACTGATCTACAAAAAGCTCTCAGGCGGGGCGCAATTAATGGCTACGACTTTTCAGTAGTGGCTACCCCAGATCAACAAGTTCTTGGGGAAGTAACTATCGATCTCAGCATGATTCCGGCCTTCGAGATGGTGACAATCAATACTACTGTTTCTCTCAGCAAAGGTGAAGGGTTAGGATAATGAGCACCCAGACAGCCGTAACACAAACTTACAATTCTTTTAGTGGCGTCGACATGATAGTGACGTTTGGTCCGAATACTGTTGGAGAAGTCCAGGGTGTTTCTTACACCGTGACTAGAGAAAAGGCCCCCCTGTACACTATGGGCTCCGCTAACCCCAGATCTTTCTCTAGGGGCAAGCGAGGTATTGCCGGATCTCTAATCTTTCTAGTTTTTGACAGATCTGCATTATTGAGCATTCATGGAGGCGCAGGGACTTCCGATGGAGTCTTCCTGAAGACAAAAGATTCCCCAAAAGGCTCTCTGTTGAATAGTCCGAACAATGGCAGCAACAGCGTTACAGCTACTCAGGCAATCACAGCGGCCGGGGTGTCCTCTACCAGCACAAATGCGCAGGTCAGTCTCTCGCTTGGTCTTACTAGTACAAAACCTGAATATCATGACCAGCTACCTCCATTCGACATAACAATTTCTGCAGCTAATGAATATGGTCATGTCTGCAGGATGCAAATCAGGAATGTTGAAATAATGAATGCCGGTAGTGGGATGTCAATTGATGATATTACTACTGATGAAAGCTGTACATTTGTTGCTACCCAGATCGTTCCCTGGTACGCCCAAGGTCAAGTAGATCATAAAAATCAAATCAAAGTAGCACCTCCGCCATCTACCGTATAATCAGTTTTAGAATTGTAATTTAGTGATTTTAGTTGTAAATAAAAAAAGGAGGGGCAGGAAGAGGAATTAATTTTCTTCTTCCTGCTAGCTTTAAATGCCTTTAATAGATCAACCTATCTCCTTTGCTGGCTCAGATATATTATGCTTGATAAGCTTAAGAGGGGATAGCCCGAATCAGATAGTAGAAATAGAAGACCGACTTCAAACAATTACAGTAACTTCGGCGAGAAGCGTGATGCCCATAAGACGGATTGGTGAAACAAACCCGATCGAGTATGCTAGAGGGTCTAGAACAATTGCCGGGTCTATGGTATTTACTACGGGGCTAAGAGACGCCTTCGTAGCGTACTTCGCGGATAAATCAGTAAAGGATGGTGAACCAATGAGGGAGCCAACTTTATTCGTTGACCAAATAGCTAAATTCGATATGATTTTTGAAGGCCATAACGAAGTACAAGGCGTAATTGCTCACGCTATTCTGATTGGAATTACCCTGACTAACTTTGGAACCACGCTTTCTATAGACGATATATATACCGAATCCACTTTTACCTATGTCGCCGAGCAATATTTTCCTCTATCGGTAGAGAAGGGGTCATTGTCCAATAAGCAGAACCCCGGGGGTAATTCAGCTGCTATCGCACGTCATAGAGCACGGAATGCCCCAGAACAAAGCGTAGATCACGACCTCTATATATAATAAAATAAATTAAGTAGTCAGTTTCTAATCTTTAAGTATTTTTATGAAATTGAGGTAATCAGAATGGCGAAATCCCAAAAGAGATACTATACTCCATGTAACGTAGGCATTTACATAGGAGGACTTAAGGTATCAGATGCGTTTAGGGTCGATTGGGATGCAAGAGATTCTAAAACGCCGCTGTATGGATGGGCGGATGAAACCTTCTCCGGTATATCAAATGGGAGAAAAGTAGTTACAGGAAGAATTATACTTAATTATACACATCCTCAATACCTGACCAAACTAATTGCTGAAATGACTAGTCGTCCACAAGAAACGGGCATTCACAACCCGGAGCTAGCTGCGTTTTTCTCAAAAACTGGTAAGGATAGGGTCGCATTTGTAGCAGATTTAGCCGCTAAAAATTTTACTGATCTGGTGGATAGTATTCCAAACCTAGAACAGTATGATCCAACTCTTTTCGAAAACACGATACTAGTAAGGGGTGGCCGTGGTTCTAAGGTGCCACCTATGCAGCCTTATCAGATAAAAAACACTTTCGATATTGTAATCTCTTATGGTGACATGTCAAATGAAGATCATATAGAAACTACTATCAAAGATGCATATATAGTCGGGCAGTCCCAAGTGATATCCGCTTCCGCTACTGGCGGCGGAGATATCTCTTCTTCCGGCTCACCTATATACGAAGTATATAGCTTTTTTGCAAAAGAAATCGTTGCAGAACGCCGGGTAGCACGAGTACAATAGGTCTAGTTCGCCGGCCTCAAACACAGAGTGATACTCAATAGCTAAGGAGCTAATTTGCAAGAAACTACTGAGACAAAAGTCGAACCAGCTTTTAAAAATATGGAAGACCAGGTTCCTGGACTTGAGGTTACTTGGCAACAGACTAAGGATCTTGAATGGAGTGATGAATTTATTTCTATGGTTCAGTCTGCTAAGCAGCAATTTAATAACGTGAATGTTATTAACTCTGCAGATGAATGGTTTATTATCAAAAGCCTAAACAGGAGAGAATACAGAAATCTTGTTCAGACACAGGCAGAAGCTATGGCTAAAGAAGTTGAGGCGGCAGCAGACTCCACAAACCCAGATGGAGTCAGAGCAACTCTCTCTATGATGAGCGAAGAAGCTGTTGCAGTACAAGGTGTTGTCTATCCCCCGCTAGATCTTGATCAGCTTAGGAATAAAGCTTCCGGGGTAGCAACGACACTTCACGACTCCATACTGGCAATTTCTGGCTACCAAAACGCACCTGCGCCTATTAAGGTGTAAGATGTGTTTCTTGATCCCAGACTTAAACAAAAAATACCTGAGCTTAGGAGAAAATATAAAGAAATTTATTTAATTGATCTCTCTGGTCAGCCTGACGAGCTAAAGATTAGTCCCAATGTGCTAATTAGGCCTTTAACTCGTCAGGAATTTTTATTTTTACAAAGCGACATAGAATTAGGCTGTGACCCGACAGAGGAGCTGCTTAGATCATGTATCATCTGGCCAGAGATAGACTGGTCTAATGAAGAGAAAAATAGCCTATTCGACCTGCCTTGCATGTGTTTTGACCAGCTATCTAAATGTATAATAGACATATCGGGATTTTCTTCTAATGAAGATATCGCAGAAGCCTTTTCTCTAGCCAGGATGAATGTCAACTCACTAGATTCAGTGCTTCAGGCGGTAGTTATGGGGCATTTCAGCGGAATAACTCCTCAGGAATTTGACTCAATGAGTCTTACGGAAGTAGCCAAGTTATTCGCCATAGCGGAAACTTTTCTTCAGCAGCCTATTGACCTAAGACTATTTTTAGACACTGAATACGCAGAAAAACAGATGAGGGTTGCAAAGAGATCTGAAGAGAGGAATATCAGGAGGCAACTACCGAAT
>Ga0233414_10000159_pt1 | contig 29510 bp, 30 predicted proteins | sample Na_anoxic_10_MG_FD_189020 | JGI IMG/M metagenome (GOLD analysis project Ga0233414, IMG submission 189020) | Seawater microbial communities from Saanich Inlet, British Columbia, Canada - Na_anoxic_10_MG | ecosystem: Environmental > Aquatic > Marine > Inlet | place: Canada: British Columbia... | reverse complement strand
CCTCTTCCTCTTCCTCTTCCTCTTCCTCTTCCTCTTCCTCTTCCTCTTCCTCTTCCTCTTCCTCTTCCTCTTCCTCTTCCTCTTCCTCTTCCTCTTCCTCTTCCTCTTCCTCTTCCTCTTCCTCTTCTTCTTCCTCTTCCTCTTCCTCTTCCTCTTCCTCTTCCTCTTCCTCTTCCTCTTCCTCTTCCTCTTCCTCTTCTTCGACTTCCTCCTCACCAGATTCTTCGACTTCGACTTCCTCCTCCTCCTCCTCTTCCTCTTCCTCTTTCTCCTCTTCCTCCTCACCAGATTCTTCGACTTCGACTTCCTCCTCTTCCTCTTCCTCTTCCTCTTCCTCTTCCTCTTCCTCTTCCTCCTCTTCCTCCTCTTTCTCCTCTTTCTCCTCTTCCTCCTCACCAGATTCTTCGACTTCGACTTCGACTTCCTCCTCTTCCTCTTCCTCTTCCTCTGCCTCTTCCTCTGCCTCTGCCTCTGCCTCTTCCTCTTCCGATGTAACATCACATTCTAATTCATTTGATACTTCAATGGTTATAGGTACAGCATCTAATTCTTTAATTTCTAATTTAATATGTTCATTAATAGTCGTTTGTCTAATATCTTGTAACTCCTGTGTTAATTTCATAATTACATCATTCCTTTCACAAATAGCTAGTTGTAGTTGGCTCGTAATAGGTGATTGTGATAATTTTTCTTTATACGATAAATTCTCTTTGACTAGCGCGTCAAGTGCATTGTTCATATGACGATTATCAAAATGTAGTTGTTTCACAAAAGGTAAATTACATATATAGTCGTGAGTTTCTTTATACGTATTACAATCAGTTAAGAGTTGTGAAACGACAGTATTTATATGTTTTTCGATAATATGGTTTACTTCTGTTTTTAAATTAGAAATATCAATTCCTGGTAATGGTGTATGATGTGACATGTATACTAACATATATAGTTTATATTTAATATGGTTTTATATATAGTATACGTAAATTATAATATAAAGTAAAGGCAATAATTATATTAATATGGATTTAAGTACAAACGAATTAAATACAGTTTATGATTTATCTCAAAATCAACAATCAATGATTGAATCTAGAAAAAAAGAATACGAAATAATAATGTCTGCCAGGAAAAAGGAATTGGTTCAGGTAATAATACGACAAACAGAATACACTGAAATAGAAGCAGAGATTAAATTAATAGAAGCTGATTATAATGTAATGATTGTATTAAACAACTATCATGGAGTAGTACACAAGGGAAAGGACCATCCTATAACAACCAATCAGAAGATATACGGAGAGATAAGAAATTTAATGGATACTGGTGCTAAAAGTTTTAGACTAGAACAAGAAAAAGCCGAACACTATAAACAGTATCAAGAATCCATAGAGAAGAAAAAAATGGAGGATTCAAAGACGATGAAATAAAAATTAAAAAAATTAAAATGATTAATTTTTATTTATGCCAAGATTATCTAATATACTGGTAGTTTTTTTACTACTAGATTTGCGTTTTAATTTAAATGTATTATTCGTAGGAATAGTTCGGTTATTTAATATGAAATCCGCATTGTCTTCATATAATTCTGGAAATACATGGGTTAGTGGTTTATCAACAACAATAAGCAACTGATCATTATTAAATAATTGTCGATATTCTTTAATAGATAAATTACCATAATACTTATCTAATAGGTAATACGGGTCAGGGGCGGGTTTAATATTTTTAGTATAATCATATATTTTACCATATATGTTATTCATAAGTTGATATCTTTCAAATTTTACAGAAGAATCAATTTTTTCATTCATTAAATGCGCTGCTCCACATTCAGGAGTACAGAAGCATCCGTATACTTGATACACGTCCTTAAATATATTTTTGGGGATAAATATGGGTGGGTTATCGAATTCATATGTACACCAAAAACAGGCAGATCTTTTATCTGAAATGTTATTTTTATGAAGCTTCATTTTTAATGAAGTTAATTTTTTCCAAATAGTTTTCATAGTCATATCAACGCTATTATCATCGTCGTTATCATCGGATTGTTCAGAACTATTATTTATTACTGAACAAAATTCCTTATGTTTATCTTCAGAAAAAAATGAGTTGACTTCGTTCTTTTCAAAATTATAACTTTGAATAGATTCAACTACTGGGTTGTACGTGAATTTATCTTGAAATTGGTCAGTAATGTCATTAAGAGAACATTTTAAATGTAAAATAATATTGGGTTCCTGTTCCGTAATGTTATTTAAAATAACTGTATTTTCTACAATTTTCCCTCCTTTTGGTTTTCTCCCTCTCTTTTTAGGAGGAGGTTTTTCAACAGGGGTAGAAACAGATTTAGAATCAGCATTTAGTTTTTTTCTACCTCGCTTTTTCTTTTCAGGAACAACAACAGTTTCAGACATTTAATAATTAAATAGACGAATTTAATTTAAATGGTTTTAAAATATATTATTTTCAATATAACATTTTCTACATAGTGGTTCATATACGTCGGTGGATCCAACTAATATCTGAGAATCATTTTTAACAGTTCTATTACTGAAAATAGCAGGATCGCCACATTTACAAGTAGCATTTAATTTTTCTACAGAATCACAGAATGGAATAAGATCAAGTATTTTACCAAATTTATTTCGTTTAAAATCACCATCTAATCCAAATACGCACACATTTTTATGAAATTTTTCAACTAATAGTAAAACTGACATTAAATCTCCGAAAAATTGTCCTTCATCAATAAGAATAAGGTTAGATGATTCAATACTTGATGCTTCGTTTTCGACAAAAGATGATATAGAATCATATTTGAGACATGCTACTTTTGTTTTGTCGTGTGTACTAAGTTCATCAATAGAATATCTATTTTCGGATGAATGTGTTAAAATAATAACAGAGTGATCATTGTCCGCATCTAATATATCGTTATATGTTTCTATCAATTTTGTAGTTTTACCTGCATACATGCATCCGATAAATAATTGCAATGATCCTGAGGGAGTAGAATGATTCATAATAGAGTTTTGATTCCCCATTTATTTATAATATAGATATTCAATTTTATTTAAATATAAAACAGTTAATATATTAATAATGACTAGTTTTACTCCGTGGGTAGAAAAATATAGACCAAATACTTTTGACGAGATAGTTCTAGACCCATTAAATAAAAAAATATTAGAAAATATAATCAAGGAAAAATATTTCCCCAATTTATTATTTTATGGGCCTCCTGGGACTGGAAAAACAACAAGTATTATAAATTTAATTAAATCATTTCAGTCACATTCTAATAGTAAAAATCTAATGATACATTTGAATGCATCAGACGAAAGGGGTATAGATATTATAAGAAATCAGATAAATAGTTTTGTAAATTCTAAAAGTCTCTTTAATAATGGTATGAAGTTTGTAGTCCTCGATGAAGTAGATTATATGACAAAAAATGCACAGATCGCATTACGATATTTGCTACAAGGATATAATTCAAATGTGCGATTTTGTTTAATATGTAACTATATAAGTAGAATAGATGAAGCACTCCAAAATGAGTTTATGCGATTACGATTTAATCAATTACCCGAATCCGATATAATAAGATTTCTAAAAAATATAAATGAAAAGGAGGAATTGAACTTTGGAAATGACTCGTTACAATTGATACAACAGTTATTTAATTCAGATATTAGAAGTATGATTAATTATATGCAATCAAATGAACAATTAATCAACGAACAAAAAATAATAAAGGAAGATTTGTGGGAAAAGTTAATATCAGATATACAAAAGGAAAATTTAGATTATAATATTAATATGTTAAATATGATTAGTATTGAGTATAATATAGAAAAAATGAATATATTAAAGAATTTTTTAAATTATATCATACGAGATAAGAAACAATATATTTGTAGGGAATTTTTATCATTTGTAGAGCATATAATGCATATATCAAATTGTAATCAAGAATATCTATTAGGATATAGCATAATAAAATTACAAGAATTATTAAATATTGATTCGTAAAATTTAATAGTAATATTAATATTTATATTATTAATAATATTACTTTATTTAGATATAGATTCTGATTTAAAATCAAACTTTTTTGTACTATCTGTTGGTGAATAATAATAATCCATACGTTTCATTAAGGTGTCCATGAAGTTATTGGGTGGGGACATTTTACTGGGGTCAATAACTGCATGGTTAAGACTTAATTCAGAATTGGGTTCAAATGAAGATACTTTAATGAAAGGAATTGGTCGGGGTTGTGATTTTTCATTGATATATGAATTCATATTTATTATAGATAAAGAAAATAATTGAATCTTTAAATAGATAAAAAACACATTTAAATAATTTGAGTAAGATACATATAGTATGGTAGATATTGAAGATGACTGGGAAACCTTCTTACAACAAGGTGAATATGAGAATGATACGTGTGATAGTGTAAATGATGAATCGTTATTTATTGAAAATAAAGAAGAAAATCCTCAATTGAATGATGTAAAGAATATTCCTAAATGTACGTCATTATATATTTCTACAAAAACAAAAATATCGTATCTGAATAAAACAAATATAGATATAAAATCCATATTTTGGGAAGTCCCTGTTATAAAATATTACACTCCTACAAATGGGGTTATAAAAAAACAGATTAAATATTCTTCTAGTACTAAAGAAGAGGTTGATTATATTTCAGAAAAGATAAAAGATATAGCATGTTATGAAGAATATATTATAGAACATATTGAAAATCCCGAGGGTAGAATTAAATTCAAAGACCAACGCAAGATCAGTATTGGTACTTGTAAGAAGGATATTTTGAGTTATAGAAGTAAACAGAAACGAGCATTCTTTAATTGTTTTGTTCTAATTTTACGATTATTTTATGAAAATGAATATAAGGAAGTCCATGTGAAAGTGTTTAATACTGGAAAATTAGAAATTCCTGGAATACAGACCGACATTCTATTAACAAAAGTACTAACATTATTAGTGGAACAATTAAGACCATTTATTGGAGAGGACTTAGATTATTTGAAAGATAAAAGTGAAACAGTTCTAATAAATTCTAATTTTAATTGCGGATATTACATAGATCGTGATAAATTACACGATTTATTGAAGTATAAGTATAGAATTAATAGTAATTTCGATGCGTGCTCTTATCCAGGGATTCAATGTAAGTTTTATTATGATAATACACTCACACAACAGACAGGACAACAGCCAACGCATACAGATTTTGATACAGTCTCATTTATGATATTTAGAACAGGTAGTCTATTGGTTGTAGGTAAATGTGATGAATTTATATTATACAAAATATACGATTTCTTAAAAAACATATTAGAATGTGAATATGAAAATATTAATAGTGGTGGAGATCAACCACAACCTACTGTTAAAGATCGTAAGAAAAAAATAAGAAAGAAAACAATTTACTTTGATAAAGTATACTGATTATACTGATTATACTGATTATACTGATAAATAATTAACTATTTTACAAATAGACATATGTTCTAATTTATTTTCTATTGTTGGTTCATTTAATTTATTACGAAACTCATCAATGTTTATATATTTCTTGAAATGTTTTTTTATAATAGATTCAATTAATGTAAGATAATTACTATTTATAAATGAATATTTATGATACTTGTTACACTCAACAATTATATTATATATTATATCTAATTCTTCAATATCGCTCTTATTATTTTTTTTAGATAATAATGGTATTTGTATTAGTAATTCGACAATTTTATAAAGTGTTGTAAATACCGATTTTTGTAAATCGATTAAAGTTAGTTTTTTTAGATCTAAATGTTCTATATACATAATGATAGTAGTGTTATAAATTCCCATATATTGTTTTAGGGTATTCATTTGGTTCTTTATCTCTTGAGTTTCGATATATTGATTTCTAAAATCAACATTTATATCAAATATTGTTTTTTTATAGATAAATATCGTTGCATCAGTTGAGTTTAATTTTAACAGATTATTAGTATCCTGTCCTATTTGAGATATAAATTCAACATAATATAGTATTGATTTTTGTGTATGATATATTGTCAAATCCAAGTTTTTTGTATATAATAGTAAAAAAATGTAAATATACGATGTGTTTTTTATACCTTTCGTAATAATATATTTCAAATATTCCTTTTTATCTATGTAAATATTTTCTACAATTGATTCAATCAATTCGTGTATAAGACCAATATATTTAAGAAATAATACACAAGTATTTTTGTCTAATGTATCATTATAATTTTTAGTATCGCTTAAAACATTATTTTTCATTAAATTTTAGAGAGATTATTATTTAACGATTCGTACTAAATAATAGTATAATCTTTGAATAAATCATTAAATGATTATAACTATTTAAAGAAAATTTAACCTATTTTTATATATGAGTTCCGAAAATGAAACTGAGAGTTATAGAATGCCTTCTGCCACATGCCTTCAACACGCATTCAAATTAGCTATCGTCGAAGATAAAGAAGTAAAGGCCGACTACTGGACCGCTTCTTTAGATAAGCAAGTAATTATTGGTGTAAAAGACAACCAAGAAAAGCTTCTTGTTAAAAGTGAAGATGAATATACTAGCCCTATTAGTAAAATTTACAAGGTAGAAACCGAGTATATTATCGTTACTGAAAATTCAATCTATTTAGTGTCTGCTGATATTGATTCTAGTAGAATTTCTTAAATTTATTAATAATAAAATTTAAATTTAAATTTAAATATTATTATTAATTATAATGCCTATAAATTCTGGACCTGGAGGACAAAGAAGACTTATCTTTACAGGAAATGTCAAAACGAATTTATTTAATAAATATACGCCTGGTTCTGGTGTTGGAGGATTAAACACTAGTGTTAGACGTAGACTTAAACGCTCAGCTAGTAGTAGTCAAGGTTCTATGAATGCTCAAGGACAATATATACATGGGCGTAGATGTTGTTCAGCCGAATTACAAAGTAAGACGATAAATAATAATATATTAGGTGGTGGATTAACCAACTACAATAATAATAATATCGTATATCATTAAGGTGATCTGACTCACGATGGTTGATTACTAGAATATTCTACCTAAATAATTATAATTCAAACTAATGAATTATAATTATAAATATTACACGCGCCGGGAATCGAACCCGAGGCGGCCGCTTGGAAGGCGGCCATGTTACCATTACACCACGCGTGTTCAAAGAACGACAACTGTAGGATTCGAACCTACGCGTCCAAAGGACAACGCCTTAGCAGGGCGCCGCGTTAACCACTCCGCCAAATTGTCACAATATCACTATCAATCATATAGTGATATATTAGTAATTAAAATATCTTTAAGTTATTGTACTTTAATAATCAATTTATGTTTGAATAAATTACTTTAACGTTAATAAGTAAGATATTTTATTAAGAACCGCTAATATTTCATCACGAATGTTGAATAAATCACTATTTCCTTCTTGTTTTATCATCGTGTTCATTCCAATCAAATAATTCTTATATGATTCTATCTCTTTTTTAAATTTTCCATTATCTTTGTACGTTTTTAGATGTAATGTATTAATATTTAATATTTCGCCTTTGTTTTTCTCACTTACATTGCTATTTTTTCCTAATAATACTTCTACAAATTGGTCTATTAATGTATTCAAATCTCCGTATAATCCGTCAGTAGCCTTGTGAACTGAAAAAGACAGTGTATTCCAGTGATATAATTTAACTGTCATTAACATTTGTAATAAGTAAGTAACCATTCGCTTTTTGGTATTATTCGATCCCTTATTTTTACGCGTTTTGTTCGTCTTCGAACCCTTGCTATTTTTTCTACTAAATTTCATTAATATATAATAATATTATAAAATCTCGCTTATTTTATCAACTTGTTCATCTGTTAATTTTTCCGGATATATAACCGTAAATTTTATACATAGATTTCCTACATGTTTTTCTCTAACCATACCATAATTTGCAATTATTTTGACTAATCCATCCTTTGTTGTGTTCCCTTTTTCACTATTGAACCGCAATTGTTTGCCACTTATATGTCCGATTATAAACGCAAACCCACATAAGGAATCTTTTAGAGTTATTTCCTTTTCTAATATTAAATTTAATCCATCCCTTTTAAATTGTGATGTATTATGGATAGTTATTATAATTTTAACATCTCCTTTTAAATTACTATCTAATACATTACCCTTTTCTCTCAATATTATCATTTCCTTATCATCTATTCCTTTGTGTATTGGAATGTATAATGTTTCATTTTCACATTTTCTTATACCATCTTCAAATAACCATCTTTCAATTGTAACCGCAACTTGATCACCGTTATACGCCTGTTCTATACTGATTACGATATTCTTTATGATTGGTGGAGGTTTATTTAAATTATTCATATTTACTGGCTGTCCATTTCTAAACATTCTTACATTACCTCCAAACCCAGACATTCCATTCATTTGAGGCATTCCAGAACTACCGTTAAAAAACATTTTGAATATTTCTCCTGGATCCATACCAGGTGAAAATGACATCCCATTACCAGGACCCCCATTACCAGGACCCCCATTACCAAATGGACTACGTTTTCCCATATCATAATTCTTTCTCTCATCTATGTCACTTAATACTTGATACGCTTCGCTAATTTGCTTAAACTTATCGTCATTACCATTATTTTTATCGGGGTGATGTATTAATGATAATTTTCTATAACTCTTTTTAATTTCTTCTTGAGAAGCGTTTTCAGGGATCTCTAAAATTTTATAAAAATCGACCATTGTAATATTATATAATTACATATACTTAAATAGTTATTTACGAATTAAATATAATACAAATGAATTCACCATTAATATATAAATACAAACCAACCTCATTTGAAAACTTTGAAATAAAACCCGAAATTATTGAGATTCTTAAAACTCTTATATCTATTAACAATCTAAATATTTTATTTATCGGTGACTCTGGAACTGGTAAATCTAGTCTTATCAATGTTCTCATTAAAGAATATTATGGTGATATTAAATACCACGACAATGTGTTAGAAATTAATAGTTTGAAAGAACAAGGTATTCAATACTATAGAACAGACGTTAAAACATTTTGCCAATCAAGATGCTCTATACAAAATAAAAAGAAGATTGTAATATTAGATGATATTGATAATATAAACGAACAAAGTCAACAAGTATTTCGTAATTGTATAGATAAATACAGCAACAACGTTCACTTTATTTCTTCTTGTTCTAATATTCAAAAGGTTATTGATAGTCTTCAGTCTAGACAAATCATAATCAAGCTTAAACATCTCACTGAAAATAATTTTTTAAAGATTTTAACTGACATTAAAATTGCCGAAAATATTGTTATTAATAAATCATCAGAAAAATTTATCATTACTGTTTGTAACGGCTCTGTACGAATACTACTTAACTATTTAGAAAAATTCAAAATTTTAAATCAACCCATCACACTTGATCTTGCTAATAAGATATGTACCAATATCAGTTTTTCTATATTTGATGATTATACAAAGCATTGTATAAATAATAACATTTGTGAATCTATTAATCTTTTTTATGAATTATATGATAAAGGTTATTCTGTTATGGATATTTACGACAATTATTTTTTATACGTTAAAACTAGTGCGTTATTGACAGAGACCCAAAAATACGAATTAATTAAACTACTATGCAAATATATTACAATTTTTCATAATATTCACGAAGATGAAATTGAACTTGCACTTTTCTCAAATAATCTGACAGAACTATTTTCTAAATAGATATATACATGAGCCAAATATTTAAACATTCGGTTCCTAAAAATATTTTATTTGATTTTTTGAGTAGTGTATGTGATAAAACAGAGAAATACTATATTTTTGATAATAATGCTTATAAACGAGCTGTTTTAGAAGAAAAAATTAATTTATTTTGTAATACTCTCATTGATTATTATTATAATTCAAAAAAATACTATGTGAATAGAGAGATGAATTATATTAAATTCTGTACAGTCATTAGACAAATATGCAAATTAAATATTGTTAATTATCATACCAAAATTGTATATAGTAAATCAAAATATCATATTCCATACTACATTTATTTTTAAACTCGTCGAGAGATTTTATATATTGTAAATTATCAAAATAATTTACAATACTGTTTTGAAGGAGTGTTATAAATTTTAAATCTTCAATTGTGTAATATTTTTGATGTATTATATTTCTTGAGTTTCATATGACATATTGTTACACATCTCGAGATTTATCATCAAGTGTGGTTACTTCAATTGCCTGTGTATATGCAATATTAGTATGTGTATTGTCATCAATTGCTACTTTTTTGGGTTCCCAACAGCAAAGTGTAAATAACCAACCTAATACTACAGACATAACTACATCAGACGGTTTATCGCAACCTTGATGACTACAAACAGCACACGGAGGACACCATAATTTAAAACAAAAATGAGGAGGTTCTTTTTCTTTATTCTGATTATTTTTATTACAATTACAACAATAGTAGCAACATACACTAATAAGAACTATAATACCAATAATGGTTCCGGCTATTGCCCCTCCATTCGGTTCACAACACTCATCCGAGGTTTCAGCACAACATACCTCCGTGCCACCCATTTCACACCATTTATCTGTTTCTTGCCCAAATGCTCCACAATGTCCTTGGTGGACTCCTGGACATGACGTAAGAGAACATTCACCAGTCCATATATCATCAGTAAATAGTACATCATCACCTGATGTACTGTCGTCAGTACAATCACCGTCATCCCAATTACATGCAGCATTATAACAGACGGAATCACACCATCCATCGCCAGGCCAAGTATTAACACATCCTGGCGCACAATCAGCGTAAACCTTCAAAGGAGCAAATAATAACAGCATCAAAACTGGAACAATATTATACATTATATAATATTATTGTTGTATAACCTTTAAGTCTACCTAATATATATTTACCTTTTCTTAATTGTGTTTCTAATCTTTTTATTATTTCTTGTTTTATTTTTTTCCCTTTTTGTTTTTTGGTTTCTCATTATTTTGTTTTTTTTTGTTTTTCTTCTACTTCCTCCTCCTAGTGGGGCTGCTGCTGTTGCTACAACTTCTGTACAATTAAATTGATTTAGGTTATTACATAATGCACCGAAACTGTTAATTAACCTGAAATCTGCTCCTATTTGTTCAGTAGTTATATTTTGAACAGTCCGAATCCCTTGCTCCCCTAGGAAAATATTTGTCATAGCTATATTGATGGACTTTTCGTCAGGGAAATAGACTATGTCCTTATCACTATATAGATTGACTAATAAACTAAAATAATAGAATATGATTACCCTGATTTGTTTACTATTTAATTTGCTTGTTACGGGTTCCATTGATGACTTAAATGTAATTTTTTCCAACATTTTTTTAGGATTTAAGTTGTTCGTCTTACTGTTTAAATAAGCTATAACACCAACCCCCACATCAGCATCTGATTTATAATTTATGTCCCCATCTACTCCTACATCAAAATTTAATAATAAGGACATTATATTCATAAAACATACGAAGGCATTTTTTCCATCGATTACTGTTGGTTCTACTACTGGATTTTTTTGGATATTTTCAAATAATTTTTTTACTATTTCTTTCTTTTCTACTATTCGATTTTTTTCTGACCCATCATAATCGGAGACATCTATATTTGATATATCTGTAAAGGAATTTAAAAACTGAACCTTCATTATCTGTAATTGATTATCTACTGTATCTTGAATTTGAGGATTACATGTTATTTCCTTAATAAAATTGCTTATATCTTCATTTTCTTTTACTTTTGCTTCATTAAAATCTAATAATAATTTATAAATCCCTGTAATATCATCACCATCTTTTTTAATAAAGTTATCGCCAAATAAGTATTCTTCGATTCCTTCTGAATCCATACTTGATATAATATTATTGTATAAATAATCAATATTTACTTGAGAATCAGGATAATCTCTTTTAAATTGCTTATATATTTTACCATTATTCATTTTTAAATATTCAGATACACCTGTAAAAAATTTTTTAATATATGTTTCTCTATCTAAAATTAATGGCTCTTCCTTAGAAAAATCCTCAATTGATTCTGGTATTAAACTCTCTATCTGTGTTGTTATTTCAGTTAAATCATTGGTTATCATCTCATCACCACCTCCCGTCCTATTCCGTTTATTGTCATCCTGTGCCACTTCCTCTTTCTTCTCCTCATTAGCAGGTGATATCAACTTTCTTTTATTGTTACCCTGTGCCACTTCCTCTTTCTTCTCCTCATCAGCAGATGGTGTCAACTTTATTTTCTTCTCCTTAGCATCCTGCACCTCATCATCAGATGGTTTCAACTTTCTTTTCTTCTCCCCAGCATCCTCCTCTTTCTTCTCATCATCATCCTGTACCATCTCCTCTTTCTTCTCCTCAGCATCCTGCACAACATCATCTTCCTGTGTTAATGGTATAGGTGTAGATGCTTCAAAACCATCATAATTTATATCAAAGCCTAAAAGAAGCATTTGTAGTAATTCGTTTGGTAAGTATGTACTATAAATTTGATTCATTATATCTGCTGTTTCATCATAAATCATACTAAAAAACAATTGACCTAAAAGGCTTTCTGCCTCTCCCCCTCCTGTTTGTATTAAATTACCTCCTCCTCTTGACAATCTAGGTGATTTTCTTGGTGAATTAGTTGCGATTCTTATACTTTTTCTTTTCAAATCTTCTAATAATGAACCTTTCGTTGTTCTAGTTACTTTCGATATTGATAATAACCTTTCTATTTTTTTTTTATTTTTTGTCCTTTTTTCATTTTCCTTTTTTAATTTTAATTCCTGTCGATCTCTCTTTTTTCTTAAATTTTTTTCTTTTTTGGTAGTTTCTTCCGTTGCACCTTCAATAATTTTGCGTGGATTAGATTCTTTTAATTTTTGTTCTGTTTTCATGGTTCCTAGTGCTAAGCGTGTTACATCTTCTAAATCTTTTACAATCTTAATATACTGTACGCTTTGTGGTATTGGTGGTGAATCACCAAATCCCAGGTTCTTCTGATTTATAATTTCGTTTAAATAACTAATATTTTGTGCTAATTCTGGTATTTCATAATTTATAGAAAAAATATTTACAACCATATTGATTAGACCTTTTAAATTCAAATATGCTGTTAATTTCTCAGTATCGGTTCCACTAGTTCCACTGGTTGCACTCCGACTCTTCCTTGATTGACCTGGAGGAGGGGTAAATAAACTATTTGGTGAAGAATTAATATCTATATAGAATGTTTCTTGTATTTGTTTTAAATTATCATAATATTTATTGAAATTATCTCCATTACTATTTATTTTCTTTAAAAAACTCAATATGTTTTGATCTATCATATTAACTGTTTCTTTCTTTGATTTCTTAATTTGATCGTCGATTGGGTCATAATTTTTTTCAGTTATTTCTTTCAAATTAAAAGAACCATATAAATTTTTATTTAATATATCAAAATACTCGTTTATAAAATTTGTGTTAGGTTCAAATTTTCCGCTTATTTTAACATCTATATATGTTCCTTCATTAATTTTAAATGAATTCTTATCTTGAAGTGCAGTTTCTATTTTATTAAATTTATTTATTAGTAAGTCTAAATCAGTAGATTTTCCAATAAAAACACCGTCATTTAATAATGTGTTCTGAGCCTCATAAATATTTTTAAATATTTTTTGGATATTTGTTTGTATTGATTCCTGATTAGACGACTCTGTAATCTGGAAAAAGGCATCTGTATCATTTATAACCTTACTTGTCACGGGGGTTTTCTCGCTATAGTTTTTTATTTCTTGTAAAAAATTATTTATAAACTTAACCTTATTTTTAAATTGAGCGAGTATTTTTTTATCATTTATTTCTTCTAAAATCTCTTTGCTAGGATATAAGTATGGTTGTCTATACATTGTATATAATTTTTCGCCTCCTTTTACCCACATAACATTATTTTCTTTAAACCGGCTATATAATGTACATAGTCTATCTACTGATGTAAATAATATATCTTGTAATCCAGCTGTATTTTTTACTCCCTCATTTTGAAGTTGTATTGCTTTAATTGCATCTACTTGTTCATAATCTCCACATCTTTTTATATCTAATAATAATTTAATTAAAATATTTTTTCTAACTTCTATTTTAGTTCTATTAAGATAGGTGTCTAGAGATGTTAATAACCCTTTTAAAATAATACAATTAGTATCTGGTTTCACATCAAATGCAAGTTTAAGGTTGGGTCCTGGTTGTTCATGTATATTTTTTATCAATTTTTTTAAATAAGGAACTGATGGTCCATTAATTGAATATTTTTTCTCCTTAGTTCCATCTGGATAAAAATTCGCGGAGCCAATTGATTTGACATCACCAGTTAAAATACTTTGTACTTTCTTGTTTCTTGTCTCGGGTGTAACATCATATATTTCAAGGGAAAAATTATATGGAGCTTTATAAGGAATCCATGGATCGCCTGGTTTAGCTTTAAAAGCAATTATAAATGTATCATAAGTAAATAAATTATTATCAAAAATCCAAATTTCATTATTGGAATCTAAATTAGTTTTTGGAAAAATAGATGGAAGTTCATATACATTTTCTGGATTATCTGTTTTTGTTAAAATCAATTTTCCATCTGGACCTCGAACTATATCGGCACCAACACCTATATCTTTTTCAAACGGGTTTGGAGGAGCGCCTGTAAAACAAGGTTTTCCATATTCTGTTGTTGTTGTTGTAGCTGAATCGGCATAATTAGTGGTATCTCTTATAACACCAAATACATTATCTTTAAAACCTTGTGCAAATGCACATTTTAAATTTCCACTTGTAGCATCCGAATTATGAACAATAGTATTATTTGTTCCATCTCCATAAAAATAAAATTTCATAATAAACTGACCGAATTTGTTTTTATTATCTAAGCTGCTTTGTGGGAGTTTTATTTGATTTTTAGAATCTTTTATTAATACTGTAGATAAAGTATCTATAGATGGATATATTTCAGAAGGAGTATAAAGTATTTTATCTCTATTTATGTTACTTAAGTTAATTATAGTATCAATATCGGTTTTTAAAGCGTAATTATCAAATGAATTGCTATTTGTAAACTGATATATTTCTATTTTAACTGGTTTTCCAGTTGAATCCAACATTGGAATTCCATCATTATCTGGTTCCCATATAAAAAATGGCTCTGTGTCTAATACTTCTCCGGGTATTCCAATTAAATCAAATTTATCTAATATAAATGTTTCTGCGTTTTTTTCAAATGGACTCTTACTAAACAATGTTGGTGTACCAAATGGAGTGTACTTCTTGTACGGCTCTTCCTTTAAAATGTTTTCAACGATAATATTTATGTCTACTCCTCTGTCTTGACCTTTACCAAAATCATGAATAGTATCATTTAAAGCAAGATATTTATATAAATCATTTTTTGTTTCATTCATAATATATATTATATTACTAAAGTAATTTAATATATATATCTATCTAATTAGATAATAATAAATATCTGGCTATAACCGTATTGCTTTCCAATACTTGTTGAGGAGATAGTCTTGCAAACCATTGTAAATTTGTCCTTCTTAAAATTTCATCATCTGGTACATATAATCCGAAGGCACATTTTGATAGTGCGAAATCATCATCATCACTTAATAGATCATCTATCAATACTGGTTGATTCTCAATTGTTTTACACCCGAAATACTTGGCATCTAATGGCATTACATTTTTCTTTAATACTTCTTCATATAACCATTTGTCAGTTACACCAGTGAACTCCATTTCATTTGTATAATCGCTTGATACAGTTCTTTCCAAATAATTAATATATCTTTCCATAACACTACAATCCTTTTTACATCCCATTATTTTATGATTTGGGAAAAATTCACTATATATACCACTTTCATTTTTACATACCATCTCACCAGCAAACATTTCAGTAGACGACGTTCCTTTGATGTATAACGGCATTAAATTTTTCATACATATAAAAGAAGAAGGTAATACCATACCACCATAATAGTATAATACCTTTGCTAATGCTAATTCTCTTAAATGAGGTCTTAATGGACTAGGTAAATTCGCAACCTTTGTAGTCCATCCAGGAATGATTTTATTAAACGATTTATCATCTATTAAACACACGTTAAAACTATCGCCACAATGATCAACGATTGATTTAATGGTTAAATTTTGATATGGTTGATTAAAACACTTTGAATTTCTTGAACCAAATGATGACCACCATCTGGCATTTGTTTGAAAATCTATAGGAATCCATAAAATGGGTTTATCACTTCTAGCTAAAGTGGAATCATTTAATAAGTATTTTTTTATCAAATCATATTCTTCCAGTTTGTTTTGTTTCAATTCCTCTTTTTTATAACCTTCAAATATAAATCCAAATACTACTAATAATATTAATGCAAAAATATATTTGGCGTAATAGTTCATATATATATATTAATAGTACAAATTTATTTTTTAACTATTAATAATATTGGTCGTTGATTTGTAAAACTCGTATGGAACCATACTTCTAAAGCATATAGGATATAATTATATCTTAAACCTATTTAAGAATATAATTATATTGTATTGTAATATGACTTGCTATGAAATTGATAATGTAAAGAATGTATATGATATTATTGCGCCAGAATTTAACCAAACACGAGGTTATTATTGGCAACCAATTTCTGATTTTATTAATGAATTACCAAATAATTCATTAATTTACGATATTGGATGTGGTAATGGTAGAAATATGACATATACGAATCATACATTTATTGGTATTGATAATTGTCAAAAGTTTGTTGATATTTGTAAAAATAAGGGACTAGATGCTATATGTAATAACATGACAGATATTCAGTTGCAACCAGACAGTGCCGACTTTATAATATGTGTCGCTTCATTTCACCACCTAGCTAATAAAGAAAATAGAATAAAATCATTATTAGAAATGAAGCGGTTAATAAAACCTGGTGGTAAAATACTCATTACTATCTGGTCAAAAATCCAACCAAAGAAAACTAGGGTGAATTTTGACAATTATGGCGATAATATCGTTTACTGGAAAAACAAACACCCTAGATATTATTATATATTTTCAATAGATGAAATAACAGAATTATTTAACGAGGTTGGATTACATATTGAATCACACGAATACAACTGTGGGAATGAAGTATTCACAGTGTATAAATAAAAATTGAATTGATTATGATTATTGTATCATAATCCATAATACTTAATATCATTCAATGGGAAATATTCATACCGCTAAAACAATTCCATATGATATGAATAAATCTGTAAAATGTTTAGATGAATTGGAATATAATACCAATAATACCAATAATATCAATAATATCAATAATATCAAATTTAGTCAAAATCGATTATACTATTGTTCATGTTGTAAGAATACTACATATTATGTTTGTAGTAATCAACGCGAGTATGATGAAACGCAACATAATTGTCCACAATGCTACAATAAAGATTATTATATAATATTAAAATACTAGAGAACTATAAATACATATGAAATTAGTTCCTTGTAATAAACAACAGATTAAAGGTATATTTAATAATTATTATGCAAAATATCTTTCACAACACGACATTTCTCGTCATTATATTATAGAATATAATAATAATACGACATTTTCAACTTGCACATTTGAAAATAATATAAAAATTGGTGAAGGTCGTGGTATATATAGCTTGTTAGAAGTAGACGATAAGTGTCATATAAATATACAGTATAATACTGTAATATCGTCCCCAAATTCAAATAGTCCTTTTAATCCAAAAAATCTTTTTTACAATCAACTATCTAATTACACTATTGGTCCATTTTACACTATAATACCAAATGAGCCTGTAATTTGGCTCCCAGTTTTATATTCCCATTTACAAATGGAAAAGGGATTTAAGGTATTGAATTTTTATAGAAAAACTTCTTAATATTGACTATTCATTGTATATTTTTCATCTAAGGTTAAATCATTTAAACCAAACATATTATAATGTTTAAACACATTATCCATCGTATCATTACTAGGTCGTGATATAGTATTATATATATTATGGTATTCTTTATTGCTTATATGCCACGATCCGGACAAATTAAAAGATATACTATTTGATGTTTTTCCAGTGGCATATCCATAAGAACTACTTACTAATCTATCATCAATATAACTATTAGACACTTTAAATAGATTATTGTCATGATTTGGTTTATATCTGAATTGTATTTTTCTAACGGCATTATATTCTAAATTATTTGTAATAGCGTCATATGCTATTACATTATTAATCACATTTACTCCATCACCAGTTCTGGTAATTTTAACAGTGTGTTTACATAATAAACCATTTTTATATAATTCTGTCACACCAATTTTAGACGTACCTGTATATGATCCATCTTGTAATACACTATATAATAACTCTGGTTCAATCTGGACCGAACCAGGTTTATGATAGGATATTTTTAATACGTATATTACTACAATTAATATAGAAATAAGTGTTATATATCCTAAATGAATTGACATACCATAGCCTTTTTTCATATTCGTTATAAGATATAAATAGATTTTTAATTTTTAATTTTTAATTTTTAATTTTTTTCATATCACTCCAAAACTTGTCGTAATTTTCCCGTATTTGTTCATCTTGATTCATTAATTTATAGGCACGTCTAATGTTAATATTATCATCATTTGTTTGGTCATTTTTCAATTTATCTTCGTGACCAGGCAACCACTCCTTCTCACTAGTTATTGCATCTTGTGTTCGTTCTCTATTCAATTGATCTATACTTGAATATTTAGTTCTTCTATGAAAATCTTCTTCTGTAACAGGAACAACTGACTCATGGTGTGCTTTTCTTAAATCCTCATACTGCAATTTATCAAATATTGATGATCCGTAATTTTCAGGAGTATCACGCACCAAATCAAAGTGATTATTACTATTTATATCTTGAAAGTCTCTATGTACAACTACTGATCGTAATTCGGTCTTTTTATTTTGTATATATTCATTCATTTGTCCAGTACTCGATATGGTTTCATCAACTATATCTTCATTTGATTTTAACCAGTCACCATAACCGTGTTCTTCTGATTCATCTTTTACTTTCATTTTATCAAATGTCTCATTAAACCAACTATTATAATCCTTCTGATTCATTTTTTTTATAGCGCCATCAATTATAATACTTTGCTCATTTTCCCATAAATCGTCGTTCTGGTATTCTGTATTGGTTGTAGTACCACTTTGTCGAAGTTGATGAATCTTAAATAAGTATTTATATGCGTGTGTGAAGAATAAAAAATATTTTTTGTCTAGTCTGGATTTATCCGGGTGTGTTTTTAAAACCATTTTTTTTGCCTGTTTTAAATGTTCTTCGCTAAAATTAAAAGGTATTTTAAATAAATTCAATAAATCGTTCAAATCATAATTATGTATATTCAAATCGATATTATCCATTTAGATATACATATCTGTATGTTTTTAATTATTTCTACAATATACATCTTTGAAGATTTAAAATGGTACGGTTAACCAAATTACTAAATATATACATAAAATTATTTAAAAATTATATGTATGAAAAGACCTAAACTTTGAATGTATTTTTATGGGGTTTTGTCCCATTTTAAATCTTCAAAGATGTATACTATTATGAATACTAATTTAGAAGCGTACAATTTTTATATGAATCCAGAAGTTGTAAATAATATGTATGCTTTAATGATCACTGGGGGTAATGATCGATTTACTGAAAATGGTAGACTTACACAAGGTAGTGAACGGGGTGGTAATTTTTGTTATAGAAAACATAGGGATAAATCAACCATAGAAATTATCGGATTTATTCAATCTGATCTTATGCCAGGAACAACCAGTTTAAATTCGGGTGATTTCCCATTTACATTCCACACACATCCTATAGTAATAAAACTAGGTAATAGAGTAAACGAACCTAGTATAGACAATTATCCCAACGTGATGAGTAGCGAGGATTTAATAGGATCTATAGAAGATAATTACTATTATAATCATCAAACCGATAGGTCACTTTGTAATAAAATCCCCTCACAGAAAATAGGTGGTATTAATTTTTTTGATATATTGGCAGTACCATATGGGTTATTTGTATATAGACCTAACAAAGAACACGACATTATGAATAAACCTATAAATCTAATTGAGAGAGAATGTGATAATATTTTACTGAAGAGTACTAATCTAATGCCAAAATATACAGTAAGCAAATCAATGCGATATTTTGATATATCAACTACTAAATCAGTTAATGCTATTAAAAAATATTTGGTTTTATTGCGAAAATCTGGATTTGTTGTAGATTTTTTCCCATGGTCTAACGCGACAACTGAAGGTATTCATTTTATAGCCGATATACCTTCACAATCACCTATTGATAATATATGTATGTGCTAAATTACATTTTTTGACATCTCGCAAAAAATGCATTTATTTCATTTATATCGGTTCCAGAAATACTATCATCCGACACATAATTTGTTGTACCCATTCTATATGCCATCATAGTTGGTATTCCCTTCATCATTTTTTTTGTTTTCATAAAGGCAAATAAATCAAAACATTCATCTATATTCACTTCAAAACATTTAATAGTATCAGATGTAATACTAACAACCTGAGTATCTATAAAATTCTTGATCGATTGACACGGTTTACACCAATCTGCTGTAAATTTAAAGATCATCACTCCGTTATTTGTATGTAATAAATTTAAAAACGCGTTTCGGTCACCTTCAAATTTAATAAGCATTATATAATTTGGAATATATATTTAAATTAAAATTGAAATGTAAATGTTAATATAATATACTATAAACCTAATATAAAATGTACTTACAACATTTTAAAAGAATGCCACTGAAATTATTTGATGTCACGCTTCGCGATGGACTTCAATCTATCCCGAAAATGTATAGTTTGGTAGAAAAAAAGGACATGTTGCGTAACATTATTAATACTCATAATCCATCCTCTGTTGAAATTGGATCTATTGTGTCGCCTAAACTCCTACCACAAATGGCAGATTCAATTGAACTATATAATGCTGTAGTTTCGTCTAAAGATATTATGAATTCTGGAACAGATATTTATATGTTGACACCAAGCATTAAAGCTCTTAAAATTGCACATGACAATAATGTTAAAAATTTCTCATTCATTACATCTGTATCAACTCAATTCCAAGAGAAAAGTATCAATAAAACACTAGATGAAACTAAATCTGAAATCAAATCCATGATGGATGTCGTTGCGAATATTGAAGATACAAAGGTCAAATTATATATTTCTTGTATATCAGAATGCCCTATTTTTGGAGTGACGACTAATATTAATATTGTAGATGAAATTTTATATTATTACTATACACATGATGAATTGGATGAAATATGTTTATCAGATACATGCGCTACTCTAGAGCATACAGATTTCAAGATTATTATTGACGAACTAATTAAGCGTAAAATAGATATTAACAAAATTAGTTTACATCTACATAATCAACCATTAAGATATAAGAATCTTAGAAACATTCTTATTTATGCTATGAAAAAAGGCATATATAGGTATGATGTTTCAAATATACCTGAGATTGGGGGTTGTACAGTAACCATGAATTCGACAAATGGTAATTTATCTTATGATCAAATATATAGTTCTCAATATAGTATGAACCACATAATTAGTTAGATGATGTCAAATAATAATTATAAACTTTGAACTAAATCTTCTAAGTTCTTAATATCTACATGAGGAAAATTAACATGGGACTCCCAAAAATACCTACAAAATGCCCATACAAATTCAAAATCATTTTTATACATATTTGCATATTCTTTTAATAATTTATTTTCTAGTTTTCTAGGAAGCAAATATAAACTGCTTTTGGGTAATACATAACTCAACTGGACTAGATCTAGAACCGGATTTTTTTCCTTCTCTTTTAATAAATCACCATCAAAATATGGGATATATTTTAACAAATCTTTTAACAGAGGTGGATAATGATATTTATAATGCCATCTCCAATCAACACAACCTGTAGTATAATATTTAAAGGTCCATTCTAATCCCTCCAAATAGTTCAGGCTTATTTCTTTTCTCGAATTATCATCAATATCTACATCAAATAACATATCATAGTATCTTTCTTCCCAATATTTATCAAATGGATTGATATATTTTTCTAATTCTCTGTCTTTTGATGGAGCGTGTAACATTTCTTTATCGAACTTACTACTTTCTTTATCAACTCTAGGTGGTCTCTTTTCTAATTTGTTTCTTAATTTATATTCACGATGAATGAATTCTTCTTCATGAATAGACAACTCTTTAATAAGCAAACGGAAATTTTTCCATACAATTTTTCCATTTGTAATTATATTTTTCCCATTGTTTCCTAATATATTACGATACGTTTCCATAATTGTATCAATCCCATTTGATCTGATATTTAATGCTGGAAAATGAGGCAAGAAATCATTTCCTAACATGAAGCATAAAAAGATGTAATCGTAAATTTTATTTTGTTCTACATCACTTTCAGCCTTACAATCGTTGTTCAAATAATATACCATTTGGTTTTTAAATTCAGGTATATCAATTACATACATGTAGTTAGGATCTAATGATTTATCAATACTTCTAATGAAATCGGGGGTTTCGCGAAATAAGTACATCTTTTTACAATGTTGTAAATTATTAATCGTAAGCATAATTAAATCAGCATCTAACCCATAAATAACAGTTTTCATATTTTCAATTTCTGAATGTTCGCGGATGTATTCAAAAATTTTATGTTCGCCTTCACCAGCATTATCGCTTCCACATATGACTATCTGATTAACTTTAAATTGAGCACTAATTCGAAAGTAATATTTTATTTGTAAATTTAATTTGTTCATAAAATCTGTTCCAGGTGTAATTGCAGTACTGTCCCAATTAATCTTTTCCGTTTTGTCATATTCATTTATATACCATGATTTGTATCGTCTATTTTTTTGTTGGTTCATTTTTGCGACTGGTGCAACCCCATCAAATGAAATATATACTAAGTTTGTTGGTTTAATTTGTTGTATATAAATTTCAATTTGTTTACATACAGCATTTATCAATTTTCTCTCATATTCATCATTCTTTCCACTATATTCTATAGTTCTCATTGCATCATAGATGATAGAATTACTATCCAAAAATAAATTATCAACATCAAATCCATCCTTAAACTTTTTTAATATATTTGGATAATTTTTAATTATATATGAAAAATATGCTGGTATTCCCATTGTAGTAACATGTATAGTCGGTTTATATTTAATATGATTTCGTAATATTATAAGAGAATCATCATGAAGTGTATTTACAATTACCATTGTTTAGTAAAACATTAATTAAATTTAATTTAAAAATATAAAATCCATGCTAATTATAATGAAAAACATTATTATTGCCGATAATAATAAGGCCGATTGTCCAAAATCCAAACAAAATCATCTTCGAGCCAAGCTTGATAATGCTATTGAATATTTTCATCAAATTATTCAAAAAACAATCATTTCCATCCAAAAATATAAACAATTAGACGTTTTAGGTGCAAATGAATTAAATATTGCTACTCATAGTTTAGAAAAAATATATTTTGAGTTATCAAATAATCAAGTTCTACTCAAACAAAAAAACAATATTGAAATAGTTACAACTAATTTAGATAATATTAGAAATGAACTTATCAATATATTCCGATTATATGGCACTGAAAATATTCACGATTTGTTAAATATATGCTATGGTGATGAATATGTTAGTAATATAGAATGGGATAATAATAAATATAACTTACTTGAAAAATATTTTCATCCTATTAACTTCAAAATAATAGATTGGAAAAAGGATAGACAATTTCACCATAAAAATATTGAAAAGAATAAAATTATAGAAGATTTTAGTATTGTCGAAAATGCCGATAATTTGGAGTGTTTTGATTTATCTCGAACAAGTAAAACATTTCAAACAAAGGTATATGGTGTTAAAATAGCGATTCATAATAAAGTGGAGAAAAAAACTATTATTGTCTCTGGATTAATAGATGATATACTAATTAGCTGTTTAAATAACGAATATATATTGAAAAAACTAGAAGGGTTAATTATCAGTTCTGTACAACAACCAGAATATGATGTTAACGTGTTCCAACGATTTATACAATCAATGACATTAAAGGAACTAATCGTTTATTCTATTGATGAATTGAATCACAAATATCAAGGACATATGAATCAGGTACTATTAATCAAGCAAAAAAGCATTTCCCAAGTTGTTAAAGAATTTATGAATAGTGATTTATATGGTCAGAGAAATACTTTAATACAATTGCTTTTAAAATCAGACGATAATGAATACCAATATCTTGCGTACTTGTTATATGACATACTATCAACTGATGTCAATGGTTCAATTGATACTTCAGAACAAACCTTACTATTTGATAGTCTTCCATGGAAAACCAAGAATTTTTTTAAGGACGCAATGAACCAAACAATTAATTATACTAATAATTTAGCTAATTTTGATAATAGTAAAATTCCATTAGAACAACAAATATGTTTGATGAAGGCAGATGATTCCATTAAAGAAAAAGCTATGAATAAACTCAAAGAAATAAAATCAAAATCTGATGATACTGGATCAAAGGCTAGAACATATTTAGACGGACTATTAAAAATTCCATTTGGTATTTTTAAGAAGGAACCTGTATTAAATATAATGTCAACTATGAAGGATGTATTTAAACAACTTATTGATAAAATAAAACTCATAGACAATACATTTGATATTGTTATTGATATTGAAAATATTACCAATATACAAATTAAAAATTTGTGTGAAGTTGTCAAAGATAAGTATGTTAAAAATAAGAATGATAAATTAATTGAAATTCTTATCAATAATTATACACCCGATAAAAGAAATGATCTCATTGTAAATATCTGTAATATTAACAACATTATTAAAAAAAATAATGTAAAACGGCATAAACTTATTCACTCTGGGAAAAAAATAGAGGTTATGAAATCACAAATAGTTGAGTTTATTATTGATATGGAAAATAATACATCTATTATAGAACAATTATCTACAGGTAAAAATGTTTTAAATGGTTCACTCATTCAAGGTGTTATTGATGATATTAGTCTTATCGAAACAAAATGGGCAAGTATTAATACATATATGAATAATGTTAAAACAATTCTCGATGACGCTGTACACGGACACGAAAAGGCAAAATCTCAAATTGACCGAATTTTAGCTCAATGGATAAATGGTGAACAAAAAGGATATTGTTTTGGTTTTGAAGGTCCACCTGGTACAGGAAAGACTACATTTGCTAAAAAAGGGTTAGCAAAATGTTTGGTTGATAATGAAGGAGTCAGTAGACCATTTGCCTTTATTGCCATTGGTGGTCAAGATAATGGAAGCACTTTAAATGGACATAATTACACATATGTTGGTTCAGAATGGGGTAAATTTGTTGATATTCTCATTAAAAATAAATGTATGAACCCCATTATTTTCATTGATGAGTTGGATAAAGTAAGTAAAACCGAACACGGTAAAGAGATTATTGGTATTTTAACACATTTAATTGATCCTACACAGAATGATACATTTCAAGATAAATACTTTAATGGTGTAGACATTGATATGTCAAAGGCACTTTTCGTGTTTTCTTATAACGATGTATCTGCTATTGATAAGATTCTCCTTGATAGAATTCATAGAATTAAATTTGAACATTTAACAATTGAAGACAAACTTATTGTTACGAAAAAACATTTGCTGCCTGAGATTTATAAAAATATGGGGCTTACTGGATGTATCGAATTTAGTGATGATAATATCACATATATTGTTGAAAAATATACAAATGAACCAGGTATTCGTAAATTTAAAGAAATATTATTTGAGATAATTGGTGAAATCAATCTTTCTTGTTTAAAAAAAAATGAAACAATACAGCTGCCTATTACATTGTCTAATGACGATATTAAATACAAATATTTGAAATTACGCCATGAAAATAGTAATAAAAAAATCCCATTACATCCATCAGTCGGTGTTATTAATGGGTTATGGGCTAATGCTATGGGACAAGGTGGTATTATTCCTATTGAAACACAATTTTTCCCATCCACATCTTTTATGGATCTTAAATTAACTGGATTACAAGGAGACGTTATGAAAGAAAGTATGACCGTCGCAAAAACACTCGCATCATCTCTCGTTGATACAGATATTATGAGTGAAAATATCGCACGAATGGAAAAAACCAAAATGCAAGGCATTCATATTCATTGCCCTGAAGGTGCCGTTCCAAAAGATGGTCCTAGTGCCGGAACCGCAATTACATGTACTATATACAGTTTATTAACAAATAAGAAAATTAGAAATAATATTGCTATGACTGGTGAAATAAATTTACAAGGATGTGTTACAGCTATTGGTGGTTTAGATCTTAAGATTTTAGGTGGAATGAAAGGCGGTGTAACTGAATTTATATTTCCTAAAGAAAATCAAAAAGAGTATGATGATTTTGTTGAACTCTATAAAGACAAGGATATTTTAACAAATATCAAATTTCACCCCGTTGAAAATATTCATCAAGTATTAAAACTAATTTTTTAGATTTAAATTCTCAAGGGTGTATATAATCAAATGGCTATGCAATTAAATTTTAGTAATATGTTACAATTTTTCGCTGCTATATCACCTATACTGCTTACCTTTTTCTTGGTAATGATTTCTATATTTAATTCTGATATTAAAGGACTTGTATATTTAGGCGGAATATTAACAGCATCACTTATTAACCTCTTTATTTTGAACACATTAAAAGTAAAATCTCAAACGTTGATTCCTCCTAGTTGTAATTTAATAGAATTCCCATTTAACCTAAATGAATATGTTAGTCCAGCATTTAACAGTATGTTTATCGCTTTTACACTTGCATATTTAGTTATGCCAATGAAATATATTTCGGGTATTAATTATCCTGTATTAATTTTCATTACTGGATTGTTAGTTCTAGATGGTGCAACAAAAATTATGGGTGGATGTACTACATTCGGTGGAGTTGCTCTTGGAACACTTGTTGGGTTTGTATTAGGTCTTATTTATTTCATTCTTATATATAGTACTGACCATAAAGACCTATTATTTTTTAATGCCGAACCATCCAATAATGTAATATGCTCTAGACCAAAAAAACAGCAATTTAAATGTGTTGTTTATAAAAATGGCGAGGTCTTGAAAGAACTCTAAATAAATATTTTTTTGATAATTATAAAAAATATTTATAAATGAAAATGTATATAGTTTTTTTTCCACCAATCAATAAAATGATTGACTGCTATATTTTTGTGTAATTCTTCAGTCATCAATTTTGGGTTATGACTTTTTTTACTCCAGGTTTGGACAAAATATTGAACTATATTATTGGTGTTTGCTAATTTATATCGATTATTCAATTCGTCTGATTTGAACATTTGTTTACGTGTTTTCACATTAACTATATTATGAAAATGCCATAAGAATTGTTTTAGATCTTCTTTAGTTCTAATTATATTAATATTTAAATTATTTAAATTATGTGTTGCATGACCAGAACAATCAGGACAAGGAAGATTACGACATATTCGTTTAATCATATTTATGATATCCATTTTCATAGTGTCAAATTTATCTTCTTTTATTTTTTCCGCTAAAGTATGAAATAAAAACCAAGTTGGTGGTCCCCATAATTTTGTCATTCTATTTATTAAATATATATAAAGATTTATCAAGGATTGTCTGTATATGAATGTTATTATTGAAGACAATATTGATTTTTATAAAGAATTAAACAATATTGATGATGATAATGATGATGATAATAATGACTATTGTTTATTAACGAAATTACCATTAGATATGAATAAAATTAAATTATCTTGTGGTCATGAGTTTAACTTTATTCCGTTATTTAAAGAAGTATGTAAACAGAAATGTAGATGTCCTACTTCTTATCTAGAAACTACTAAACTATGCCATAATGAAATCAAATGCCCTTATTGTAGACAGAAACACCAAAAACTACTACCTCATGTAAAGATGGGTCATAATATGTCGTATATTACAGGTGTTAATAGTCCAGAATATCTGTGCATGGATTTTCATACGTGTGAATACGTATTTAAAGGTGGAAAAAATAAAGGAAATTATTGCTCTAATACTGCTTACCATGATGTAGTTGGTTGTTTTTGTAAACAACATCAAACAATAATGTCAAAAAAAATGACTACATCTGTCAAGAAGGACTATAAAAAATGTATTGCTATATTAAAAAGTGGTAAACGCAAAGGGGATGTATGCGATGGAAAAATATGTGTCGAAACAAGCGAATATTGTAAACGTCATACATCTAAGTAAAATTAATGTATTATATCATAATTATATACTACATTCATTGCAAATATATACTGTGACGTTTAACTAAAAATCTATACATAAAATCATCATCAAATAACGGTGACGGCATTCCTGGTTTTTAAGTTTCGGGAATTAGGAGGATACCTTTTTATGTAGGCAAGCTCTCACTACATGACCTTTTTATAAAAAAACACCATTGTAGTGGCATGTAGTGAGACACTACATATCAAGTGAATAAATAATATCAAAAAAAATGGGTTGTTTTAGATACATGTAGTAAATTTACATTTTACACGTTTTCCCATTTCATATTTGACTTTTGGAAATTACACACACTATTTTTGTGTGTTTTTTTGATTATTGAAATGAGAATTGAAAAAACTGTGAAAATGTCATTTAGAGCTTAATGCTCTGGTTTTCATTTCAATCTTTTTTTATTTGTTATTGGAAAAATTAATATATTTTGTGTAAAGGATTTAGGAGTTTTAATGTAACTCTATTATAAGAGTACAAATGAATACCATATTTGTCCCAAAAATCCCAAAAGAATTTAGTTGTGAAAAATGTAACTATAGATGTAGCAACAAAAAAGACTTTAACAAACATCTAACGACACTCAAACATATTAAGAATTACAATGAAGTTACAAATATTGACAAAAAATCCCCAAAAATCCCCAAATTTGAATGCGATGATTGTGGTAATACATATAAATTTAGACAAGGATTATATAAACACAAAAAGAAGTGCTCCATTGTTCAAGCAGATATAGTATCAAATACCAATTCAAATACCAAT
>Ga0233414_10000157_pt1 | contig 29756 bp, 62 predicted proteins | sample Na_anoxic_10_MG_FD_189020 | JGI IMG/M metagenome (GOLD analysis project Ga0233414, IMG submission 189020) | Seawater microbial communities from Saanich Inlet, British Columbia, Canada - Na_anoxic_10_MG | ecosystem: Environmental > Aquatic > Marine > Inlet | place: Canada: British Columbia... | reverse complement strand
AACAAGATTCGGCGAAAGAAGCAGTAAGACCATTCTTGTCTGGAAAATTCGGATAGAATATAGTCGAACAAGATCTTTCTAATGCCCTTGCAATGAGGCTATCTGTCTTCTAAGTATAAAACTTTGCTTACCAGTATTTATTCTCTGTATCATTTTCATCTATCATAGCTCCTTACCCAACCCAAATTCCAACCCGAAGATTTAATTCTATCATTATTTGTACTATAAATCACTGAGTATGAACTAGAGCTACATACTGTTCCTATTGTAAATGAATCTGAACAACACCTTGAACCACCAAAAGGAACATTTTGAGCATTAACATTAGCTTTCATTATCATTTTCATGTATTAAACCCAAAACTATTAAATCCAAATGACGTACATCTTAAACAACTTCTTTCATCCAATGAATATGCTAACATACTACGACTATTACCGCTATAAGACCACCAATGATTAGAAATCCAACATAAACTTATAGTATAATAAGTATAATTCGGGATCTTAGTCGCAAGAAACGGATGACTAGCATTTGTTCTTGTTATCATCTTCATAACGTACTCAAGTTTCTTTGACCAAATATAATGCTTTTATGACAATGAAAGCGTCTATACTTATAACTGTTTTGTGTAGTTATAAAACGATGAACTCTACTTTTTGCATTTCCTGTATCAAATGGCATACAATATATCCAAGGAACAGTCCCCGAAAAAGATCCTCTTATACATGATTTCATTATCATTTTCATACCGCACTCACCATGTCTCATTCCAACAAAAAGAATTCATTATTTTAGAATTCCAACACGAAGAAAAAGAACCAGAAGTTTTAGATTTACTCGAATGATGACAAAAACTAAAAACAGATCTATAATAAGGACAAGTAGAATGCGAACTATACTCATCAAGACAATATGGATTAACTATAGATTTTATCATCATTTTCATAGTTTTCGATTTCTTTCAAGCTGAGATAAAATATGAAACTTATCATTAAGGTAATCTACTGATAAAGTAAAAATCCTATCTCCTTCATCAAATACATCAATATGCTTATTATGACTTATTTTGCAAAAATTACCATCTTTATCTACTCTTGCATATAACCATTTTCTTGTCTTTTTCTCCTTGCGAAAATACAACCGGAGAGACTCTACCGCATATAACCATTTCTTCATTATCTTCATATTTTCTATTATATTATAAATTTTCGCCACAAAATAAAAAGAAAGCTGGCACCAGGAATCGAACCCGGTTGTCGGCTGTACAAAAACCGCGCATCACCATTTATGCTTTGCCAGCGTATAAACAACCAACCCTGATAGGATTCGGACCTATACAAATGGTGTCATATTAACTTGTATTTTTTTGCCCATTTACGGATAGCATTATCCGTAACACCGTATTTTCTACCTATTGCACACCAAGACATATCATTAATATCTTTCTTTAAAATATGCTTCTCTGGCCATTCGACTTTTCTTTTGGATTTATCTTGACATAATCTACACAATTTAGACTGTTTTTTCTTTTTTTCTTTTCCACATTCACTGCAATAACGTATAATTTTATTTTTCCTACCAGCAAAAGTAGGCATTTGACTATTGCAGTTGGAACAAAGAAAACGTAAATTCTCTAAACGATGATCATTGTTTATTCCATTAATATGATCTAAAACCATAACCAACGGTTTGCCATTCCAAATATTTTTAAGACCACATTCTGAACATATTGTATGATCTAATAATTCGTTTTGAATAATACGTTTTTTAGCAATATGTCTTCCATGTGGAGAATTTTCAACAAAAATTTTATCTGCTGGGATACGAACAGTTGCCCACGCATTAAATCCCCTTGGCTTGTTTTTGATATGATCATCATCGATATTATCTTCTTTTATCCTTTTTTTAAGTGTGTACCAACTACTGCCTCTGGTCTCCATGCTAAGACTTTTTAAAATTTCCCTATAAGATGTAGAATTTTTGACTAAACTTTCAAACTCATCTAATGGCATTTTCCAGATAATGCTTCTTTTTTTTCTCTTCTTACTCATAAAATATCTCCTTAAAGTTAGAACAATAACTACCTATACTAACAATTCTACCTTTAAGAAATAATTCCTTCTAAAATATTATAATTTATGGAGTTAAAAAAGAAACAGACAAGGCAGGACTCGAACCTGCGACATTTCGGATCAAAACCGAATATTCTAGCCAACTGAATTACTTGTCTATAAACAAGCTAATCCAAAAGAACTAGCTTGTGATTACTTTTTTCATCAAACCGTTCATCAAAAAATAATTTTGATGAACTACACCCTATTAACTTGTCAAACTATTTAACTATCGACTCTATCAGTCGAATTTCATGGAGACTACCAGAGTCGAACTGGTCCTTATTGCTTTTCAGACAATCGTGCTTACCACTCACACCCAATCTCCTAATTTTATGTAATTCAATGCGAAGCTACTACCAGGCTGAGCTACCTCACCATATTTTAAGGTGGTACGAGCAGGGATCGAACCTGCGACAACTCAGACGCCTTGCGACGTATCCGGGGGCTCTGCCACTGAGCTACCGTACCATATCTTAACTCCAATTACTATGATGACCATAATCTCTATCTGTCTCAGGGAAAATATTATCCCAAAAATCATAAATTTCTTCTTCATCATATTCATTAGAACCAGAAAAACTATTAACAAGTTTGTCAAAACACTCACTACAAATATAACCAATATCCGAAGATCTATCACACATTATATTTGTACAACCTAGTTTATTACATGCTCTAACGCCCATAAATCTTCTCCTTAGCCACTATAAACTTATCTGCAAGTTCAAGAGCCTCTTCATCATTCTTAACGCCAGAAGCCATTAACCATCTAACTCCACTAACTTCAGCATCCGGTATGTCTTTAATCTTAATCATTTTTTATCCTTTTCAGGGAATACTTCATCCCAAAACGAGTCTGATTGACAAATAGCCTCTTGAATGTACTCTTCACTAAATTCAGGAGGAATCTCATTGTCCTGCATTTCATAAGCTGAAACACAATCATCACAAGTCTCGCCATCAACCATTTGACCGTAGCTACCATTACAACAATTATTCCCGCATGTCCTACATCTAACAAAAGGACACTCACACAATCCACAATAATCCCATTGATGATTAATCTCAATCATTTTCAGAATATCCGTGCCGACTACCTTCTTTGTACTTACTCATATCAAAACGATTGTATGCATTTGTCATATCTTCTAATTTATCATTAGCACTATCTAATTTATTATTAGCATCGTCTAACTGATCATTCATTCGGTTCATTTGTTTCAGATGTCCTATCATTATAGAACTTACAACGTCTGCACGTATCTTTTTACATTTAGATCTTTCTTCGCGTATCAAGTTAACAATGAGATCATCAAATAACATTTGTTCTCTAACAGATAAGACATTATTAAGTCCAAACGCTTGAACTAATTTGCTTGTGCGTCTTCGAACTCTTTGATGATCAGTTTCTTTCTTTGCCATTTTTTTCATCCTTAATTATATTTATTTTTAATTAGCCATTTCTTCCAATCTTCATAATGTCCTATTCCTGGTGCATATCTCCAAGGCTGTACAGTCTCATCCTCTCCTGCAAGCTCAAAAACCTGATCTACTGCTTTTACCATATCTTGTAGTGCTTCGACTGGGGTCTCTCCAACTCCAATTTGATCAGTATACATACTATGAGCTATCCAAACACTATCCACAGAAAACCAATATACTCGACACTCATACTTATCCATTATTTCATCCTTAATTATACTTTGGTTTTTGTTTTCTTTTATCTCGATCTTTACAAGCTGGACATCGTTGACCTTCATGTATGAAGTATTCGTCGCAATTCCTGCACCAGTGACCTCTTGTTGAGGACTTTGCTGCCATCATTCGATTAGTATCCCAAACATTTCGCGTCTTCTTCATGACTAGAAGCAGTAGGAGTCGAACCTACAACCTCACCACTATCAACGGTGGGCTCTGCCATTGAGCTATGCTTCTATATTGTATCTGGTAAGATTCGATACTTACATGACAAGCCGACCTTGCTTTCAGTCGCCAGCGTGGGCGATGCTAGGCTTGTCTACACTCCCGAAGGATAGAATACGTCTATTAGCGTCTCTATTTCGCCACAGATACAATTTATTCAGTTTTTTAACGTAAGTCCTTATAAGTAAAAGACTTATGGACCGGAAGAGAATCGAACTCTTCTCAGGTTGCTTGCAAAGCATCCTCGCCTCCTTGGAACATGCCAGCCCAGGTGCTGTCATCGTCGTTTTCGATTGGGAGAGGGAAACGGTTGGTTACGCTACTCTTGAGTCCCAAGGATTACTTCGCATGACAGCATTATTTAGTTTTAAATGTGCTCGGTAAGAATCAAACTTACTCTTGACAGTGTCTAACCTATCCACAGTGTAAATAACGTCCACAAATCATTTTCAAATTTACTGCTGCTATCCCAATCAGCTACGAGCACATATATGCTGTTATCAAGAATGTCTCACATTAGTCAATACATTGAGGATTGCAGTAGTTTTGACCTTTGTCTATTCATCATGGCAAACATGAATACTTTAGACCAGTTCTCGCAATTCACATAATAGCATATTCAATTTTTAAACCTCCACGGGCACGAGTCGAACGTGCGATGACTCTTTCGAGTCGCTTGATTAACAGTCAAGTGCGACAAACCGGCAGTCGCCTCCGTGGAATGTACAACTAATCTAACCATTTCTCATCATTTTTTACGCCGGACAATTCCTTTATAGAACCAAAAATCTGCTGAGTGATTCTAGAACTATTAACAACTAGTCTACAAACGCCATAAACAAGTTTTCCTTTTTTCAGTCCCTTACTTGCTATATGTTTGCTTTTATGACAAATAACAGATTTATTCAAATTATTTTCACGCAATTTAAGTAAATCAAGCCAATATCGTTCTATATCTTGTATAGAGAGCTTACAATCAAGATAAACATAAATATGTATACGGTATTTATCTTGATCTATAGAAAACTCTTTGTCTAAAAACTTCTTAAAAAGAATCATCATATCTGGATCAGAATTACAAAATACAAGTTGATTTCTACCTTTAGATCCTTCTGCCCAATAAAGCATACATCCCATTTTATACAAATCAGAACAATTTTTAGCTTTTTCTCGTCCCTTCATTTGTGCATCCAATCTAACTTGTCTAGCATTCAGTCGCCTTGTTTCACAACCCATTAACTGTCTATTGTAAATAGGATTTTTTTCTAATAGCACCAGTTTTTGTTCTTCGGTTAACTCTACATCTCTAACCCATAAACTAACGGATGATTTAGCTACGTTAAGTCTTTTAGCTATTTCTCCTAATGGTAATCCTTCTTCTTTTCTCAACCTTCTAGCTTCCGACTTTTCTTTTACTTTCATTTTGAACTCCTTAAAATAAAACTCTATATATAAGAGTTCGGCATTAGGAGTTCGATTCCTTTAAGAAAATATTTAATTTTTAAAAATAACTATACTAAATCTATCATTTAGCAACAAATGCATCTGGAGGGACTTGAACTCTCAACATCTTGATTGGAAATCAAGTACTCTAGCCAATTGAGTTACAGATGCGAATTAACTACTCCCACACGGTGACGATCCGTGTCCTTCTGCCTGAAAAACAGATATTCTAAACCAACGTAAACTATGGGAGCTTCTATATTAAACTACAGTGGACGGGAATCGAACCCGCAAAAAATCCTGATCGAGAATCAGGTGGCTCTACCTGGTTCGCCTACCACTGCTTAACTACTCCCTGGGGGATTCGAACCCCACATTTTTTGATCGAAAGTCAAATATCCTAACCTGATTAGATGAAGGGAGCATCTATTTTAAACACATATTTAATTTTAAAATTACTTTATCAACTCTATCAGTTGATTTTTATTTTGTAACGATCAATTATTGTACAATCATTAAAGATCAAATGATCTATTTCATTTTCTGTAACGTTTATTTCTTCGAAGATATCTCCTGACCTCCATTCAAACGCTAATCCATTATCTCCGCAAGGTACTACTCTTAGTGGTGGCGGTCCATCCTCTATCTTCAATATCAACTTAAAAGCGTTAAAGACAGATTCCTCTGATGGTCTTTCTTCGTCTTCGTATTCATAAACGTCATATTCTCTCAAATATTTTATTTCATCAATTACTTCTAACCAATCATTCATAACTATTCCTTTTCAAACTGACAAAAAAGGGCTTGAACCTTTTTCTCCCGTGATCGGCGGGCGTTTTACCATGTTAAACTATCTGTCAAACTTCCAACTCGACTGTGAAAGATTCGAACTTTCATTTCCCATGCCTGGGTGTGTTTCCAATGGTGCATTACCTTTACACAAACAGTCAGAATCTAATATTGGGTGACTCGAACTCCCATCTCTGCTCCGTAGAAGCAGTGTTTTACCCTTAAACTATCCACTAGATCCTACGCTAACACTTTTAGCGATTTATATTAATCTTCAACTACAACTAACGATGCAGCCGAGAATCCTCCTGCCTGAAGAGCTTCATATTTTGTTTCTCCTGTGAACCACATACATGAAATAGCATTTTCATTTACTTTAACTACGGTCATCTTAGGTCCACCGCTTTTCAACGTTACAACTGCTCCATCTTCAATATCCATTTTAATACCTTTCTCTGTAGGTTTTTATTCCAACTACAACTAATTATTGTACGCCGACGACGAGATTCGAACTCGCAACTTTCTCATAGACAGTGAGATACTCTTCCATTGAGCTACGCCAGCAATTACTTTATTAATTCACTTTTTTGTTCTTCACGAAAAAGTGCATGAAACAATATTTCATATTCTTCGCCTTCATCATTTACCAACCAATAACCAGAATCATCAAAATCTGTACCAGGCAGGTAACTTCTTAGTATACCTTCTACAATTTCTCCGTCAAAATCGGTTAAACGTACTCTATCGCCTATTTCTGGAGAATCAGCAATATCTTCAATCATTATAATTTCCTTTTACTGTAACTTATTTTGTTTCCATTTCCCTCGGGGAGCAGAGCTTCACATCCACTCTACTCCCCAAGAAACCACCCCTTCTTTAAGATGACTTTCATCATCTACAGAAAGTTTATTAAGTTTTTATTAACAGCCTAGATCTTTTTATCGATCATTTCTTCTGCTATAACTTTTGCTCGTTGATCGATATATTTATCCATCAACGTTTTGAAATCATCTTTAGCATCATTTAATTCTTCGATTATATTATGACCGGCCCAATCCCACGAGTATCCTTCATATTCTGCTGATTCTTTATTATATCTAGTTTGAACATTTATAATTCTAACTAGCGACTCGGTTAATTCATCAATTTCTATGTTCATCATTTTATCCTTTAAACTAGCATTAACTCGATATTATCTACTTTAACATCTTCTTCGATCACTTTTTCTACTATTTGTCTTTCTTTTTCTAGTTCTGGAAATACTTTTTTAACATTGTCCCAGTTATCGGACTTAATTCCGTGAGCTAATTCAGCTACTCTTTGTGTGAAGTCTTTAAATTCTTTTGTTTTTGGAGCGGAGCAGGTTTGTCCTTTTACTGTTACTGAGCATTTTCCGTTTTCATCTTCGTATATTCTTTGTTTCATTTTCATTTACAATATTTTCCTTTTCTGTTTTTAATGGGCGGCCTGGGTAACGCTCCCAGTATTTTCCGTGTGTAGGACGGATGGATTAACTTTCTTCCTCGTCGCCCGTTATTTAGTTTTAAGTACTCTCGATAGGATTTGAACCTACATAACAACTGCATGTCATACAGTCACTTATCCAATTAAGTTACGAGAGTTTATCTTTTCTATCTTTATATCGTTTCGTATTCCTTCTGATACTATCTTTATGTTTTTTTGCAGCTTCTTTAAGTTTCTCATTGGGCTCAGAAGGCGTTTCAAGCTCTTCTAAGAAGATATCTCTGTCTCTATCGGACAGAACTAGGTTTTTATCATTTTTATCCATTGTGAGCCATCCTACAAGGTTTTTATACCTTTCTGCTGCTCTTAGTAACGCTGGTGTTGGTTTACGATCTTCTTCCAACATTATTAAAAGCTTTTCAAAATCTTCGTTTGATAGTATCATAATTTTAAATCACACCGGCAGCAAGATTTGCACTCGCGCCAAAAGTTACCAACTTTTTCCTTCATAGTATCTTTTCATTCTATAAGGTCTACCAGCACCTTCTTTGCCTTTATTTCTTCCAGCGAACGTAGACAACTGCATATTGCAATTTCCGCAAACTCTCTGAAGATTTTCTAGTCTCCAATCAGTAGGTTTGCCATTTATATGATCTAAAACTAATGGTATTTTTTGTCCCATCCATTCAGTCTCGCCACATATTTCACATTTATGCTCTCTTGTTTCCTTTAAATATTTTTTAGCTACATTTGGGTTATTAGATTTTCCAACAGGAATGATTCCACTATCTTCTATCTTCTTTTTTGTTTTGTCCCATTTATGTTTTACACAACATTCATTGCTGCAATATTTAATATTTTTTGTTATTTTTTCACAATATTCACAAGGCTTTTTCGTGTAGAGACCAGAACCAGAACCATTGCGAATCACTCCTAAATTACTAACTTTAGCCGAACAGCTATGTCCACAATATTTATTATACCTCTGTTTATAAGAAAGAGGTTTTTTGCAACGACTACACAGTTTTGGATCATTTTCATAATTCTTTTTTCTCTGTTCAGTTTTTTTTCGAGCTATTTCTCTACATTTTTCTAACCCTTTTTGTCTACTTTCTTCTGATAAGTAACATTTTTTCATTTTCGAACTCCTAAGTAGGTGTCAATATGTATCCTACTATTAAGTTCGAAACCTTCGCTTCGTATCCTTTATTTAATTTTAAAATATCAACCACCGCCGCGACGAGTCGAACGCCGTTCATCCGGGTTGGAGCCGGAGACCTCTCCCAGGAGGACAGCGGTATTTTCGTTTAGACTTTCCAACAACGGGTACCCGATGGAGATCGAATCCATGTCCTCCGCTTCACAGACGGAAGCTCTAACCAATTGAGCTACGGGCACCATGTATTTAGTTTTAAATTAGCATAAAAAAAACAACCTTTTTTCTTTTAGGTTGTTGTCTTTTTCGTCTTATTTCTAACAGCAACCTTATCACATACCAATATCTCCGACTACGGCTTCATTTGCCGTATGCCATGTGTTTGTATTTTCTTGCTGTCTAAAATTAGTTTTCATGATATTCTCTACCTTCTATATCGTCTATTTACGACGACTACTTTAGTTATCCTTCATTTTTCTTTATTTTATTTCAGATTCTATTTTTGATGCCAAAAATGACATAATAGCGAAATCAATCTTATGAGCCCACGGATCTTCGGGATCATGTTCTTCTGGTGACGTATTCCATTCATTATATTGTCTATCGAATTCTACTAGTTCTTCTTTAGTCCAATCGGAGAACCATTCATCTGGTGTGTCGTTACAACCATGATTGGAGAAAAGATCACTTGCTGTCTCAAGGCACTTAACGACCAATGCTGCTTCTTTTGGATTTATGTTCATTCTAAAGACCTTCTCTACGCATATTTTCACGCAATTTTATACTTAAGTTGTGATAAACGATACGATCAAGACCTATTTTTTCTAGATATTCACTTAGATTTTCTTGAGTTTCATTATTATAGGTGCGACTTCCTACGGTTCCATTGAAACTACGGCTACCAGTCGCAAAAGTAAAAACAACATCTATCATTTCTAGCATTGCGGGATTATTGTCTGCTATTGTTATTTCATCACCGACTTCGAATTCTAATATCATCTTTAGTTCGTTAGTTAAATTATGATAAACAGTTATGTCAACATCAACATCTTCTATATATTCTCTTAAACTTTCTTGATTACCATTATAGGTACGACTTCCTACGGTTCCATTGAAACTACGACTACCGCTGGCAAACAGCATAACAGCATCCAGCATTTGAGCTTCTTCAATAGTTATATTCATTGTTTTCTTTTTCTTCCATGAACGGATTATACCATACTTTGAGTCACAAATTCAAAGAAAATAAAATTATTCTCCTTCACAAACGAACCAAATATATTCTTTTTTATCGCTTTTTGCTATTTCTACATTTTTTTCGAACCACTCAAAAGCTATTTTTTCTGGGACGCATATTCTGATCATAGAAAAAACGACTTCATCATCTGCCACATTGATTTCACCATTATTTGCATAATAGAATACATTACCATCATTTGAGACTATAGCAGGTGATGTAGTTCCATCTTCCAATTCTATTAAACCTTTGACGCAAACTTTATCTTCATCTTTCGGGGACAAATCAACCTTGATAAATTCAGGTTTTAATCCCATTTTCTTCAAATAAGTAATCCATCCTGAATCGCTTTTGTCTTTCTTTTTCTTTTTGTTTTGTTTTTCAATATCTATAGGATCTGGAGAAAGATCTGTAAAGCTGGTATAGCTGGGGTTACAAGACTTCCAAGCTATTCTAATATTTTTTTGCCACCATTCAGTAGCCTTACCGCGAGAAGTAAGAAATTTAACGTCAATGAGAGGAATATCAATTTCGATTGAAGAAATAATCTTTTTTTCTTGTGAGCTAAAGTAGTAACAGCGACCATCCATAATCAAAATCGGAGATCCATTTTCCATTCCTTCAACTTTTGCTATACCTATTCCAAACATTTCTTTTCCTTTAGCTGATCATTTAATCTGCCTATGGTTTCTCTGTTTTGTAAACATCCGTCACAGAGAAGAGGACTCCCTGGTTTTGCTCGGCAAACATCGCATTCTTTGAACTCTAACTTTTCAGGTTTCGGCTTTTCTTCAGCGACATTTGGCAACGTTACATCATCCATGCTCTCTGCATGTAGCGTTTTAAGGAAAGCTTCGCCTTCTGCTTTTGCTTTCGCTTTGTCTCTCTTGACTATATCGCCTATGGCGTTCAAAGAGATAATCAAACCTTCTAAGAAGTCAACTGGAGGTTGTTCACGCATATCCACATAACCCAAAGCAAGGAATGTACATCCTAAGATATAGTTATGATCAAGTTTTTCATCTGTCAGATCATACTCAAATCCTTTTTTACTCCAAGGTCCGGGCCAATTTATATCGATCATTTTATTCATTATTTTGTTATCATATTTCTGATTTCGGTAACTGTATCTAACAGCGTTGTATCTTCGCTGAGTTCTTGTCTTACTTTTTCGAATGTAATTTTGTTAAGTATTTCGAGTAAATTTTCTTTTTTGGATTTTTTTATCAATTCATCTAATGTTTTTAAACAGGTGATCAAGCCTTCTGCGAAGTTAATTGGAGGTTTTTGTCCGCTGAACAAGTTACCTACAGCATAAAATATATCTCCGAATATCAAATTATGATCAAGTTCTGGGTCTGACAGATCATACTTAAATCCTTTCTTGCTCCAAGGTGCGGGCCAATCATTATTTTCATTCATTTTCTTCATCCCTATTGTAACTTTTTAAAAAATCGGGAAAGTTCCTTCGAAACCGAAAGCTTCTGCGAAGCGGAAATCAGTCATTCATCTTATTCTAACCGATATCCTCGGCGATGTTCCTGATCTATTAGAACCTTATCATAATCTGCCTTTTTAAGAAAGACTTTCATGAAAACAGCTTCTGATTGATTATTACTAGCATTACTCACTGCAACTAGCTGTGATTTATGACAACGAACAGGAACAATAAAATAAGAGGAATATCCTTTCCATCGTTCTTCAGCTTCTTTTTTCGAAGTATAGACATGTATGCCTTGGTTAACTAAAACATTGTCACGATGGCACTGATCCCCATAATCATTTCCTGTCTTTTTACTTTCACGATTAGAAACTATCCAACCATTAGTGACAGATCCGTTATCATAGTAAGGAGAAAATAATCCTTTTATGCCAGTACAACCATAAACTTTCCAACAAGTAGCATATCCGTCTTTATCAAATCTTATACGAGATTTACCTTTTAGCGGATTCTTTTTATCAGCATATAAACACATTTCTTTATCCTTTCAAGGCTTTTTGATAAGTTTCTACTGCATCAATCGAATCGAATATTTCATTGTCTTCTATTTCCCATTCACGACCTTCGCTATCTCTGACAGTACACATGCAATAGGGACAACCATCATGACCTTCAATCATTTTTATTATGCCAATTCCATGAATACCATCTAAAAACTCTCCATCTACCTCATAATGAGTATATACGTAACCTTCATAATACATGTACAGAGGCTGTTCATCGGCTCCCCTGGGAAGTTTGTCAAGTACAGACTTATATTCATCAACGCGAGATTTAACAACGCAATGAATCCATTCTGGATAGTTCATTGGAGGCGTAGCTTTGTGACTATCCTCTCCGCATTTACATCCGAGTCCAATCAAAGTGTCTCTCACCATTGCAGAACACCCTTGCCACATTTCAGCATCAAATTCAGCTTCTTCAAGTCGTTTGATCAGACTCTTAACTTCTTCTTTACCCATTTTATTGTCTCCAATTAAAAGAATGGAACTTGAAAAACTTACCATTCTCGTCATACAATTTAATCCATCCTCTTCCATGATGTAACTCTAACGTTGTTTTTTTATCATGAGATGGTTCTATAAGTTCGCCAAACTTTATGATTTGACCATAATGAGACGTTCCCATTTGAACCGTAACAGGTTTAGTAGTTCCGATTGAAACAGAATATGACGAAAAATAATTTTGGAGATCATTGGTATTTAGCAGTACAAAATTCAACTTAACGCAATCGATACTTTCTGTCCCATTAGTTCGATAATAATCTTTATTTTTGTCGCATCCAACGAGACAAACAAATAGGCATAACACAATGTAAAATCTACTCTTCATTTTTCAACCTCATTCTCAGCTTGGTTAATCTGCTGCAAAATTCTGATCTCGTTAAAACGGTTTCAGATTGTTTACGTCTGCCTATGCTATGTTTAATTACAGCATCTCCAGTAGCAAGTAATGCAGCTTTAAACTTTGTATTTTTAGCTAAAGCGTCATAAGCCTCATCGAGAAATTCTTGATACTCTTTCGAGTCTCTTTTCATTTCTTGACCTTGAAACCAAAGAGTTTGAGTTCTTTTCCAATTTTTCTTTTTGCCTTTAAACTTAGCTGCTTTTCCGGATAGAGTAAAGACTTCGGCTTGCATTTCTTTGCTTTTAAATTTTGTTCCTTGCAAGAGCCCTTCCATCGACGCTACGTCAAATCCTCTAAATTTGAAGGGATGAGGAGCAAAGTTTGAAAGGGCAGATGCTGGATATTTGCAACCTGATTTAATGTCCATTGTCCATTCTTTCCATTCGTCGTTTAAGCCAAGCTTTCAATTCTGATAATTCTTCTTTAGATATATCAAAAGCTTTGGGAAGTAACGGTTCATAATATATTAAATCCCATTTTTTCATTATCCGAACAATCCTATTTTGTATTTAATGTTATTGCCTATGCTATAGATATAGGTATAGCTTTGTGCTGTTTTTAGACCATCTACTTTGCCATATAAAAGGGTCCAAAGTGGTAAGCCTTTATCGCAAACTAGCCAACCTTTAGGAACATGAAAATAATCTTTAGATGTTCCAAGTATTGCTTTATCTAGATCTACAATCTTCCATTTGATGCACCAGATTGGGCAAACAGATGCGATCAAAAACAATCCGACTAATATTCCTGCGATAATTAATAACATAATAATCCTTTCTTTGAGTCTTAAATACTATCGTCTCTGTCCCTATTGCGATTTAAATAAAAATCGGGAAATTATTTATTCGTAATATTGGATCTCTTCTGTGTTTAATGCTGCGATCTTTTTCCTGGTTTTTTTTAACTGATCGTCCAAATCTACTGGTTCTGGGGCAGGTTCACGATCAGACTCCCCGATCTCGAAATACTCTCCGTTATAATCATAAAATATCTCGTTTAAAGGTTTCACCAACTTATCTAAATCTTCTGCCTTAAGAGCAGCGATTATGGTTTCTATATGTTTGCGTTGGCTTTCATCAAAACCATCTCCTTCGAATAAGTCTAATGCATAACCTACTATAATGCTAAAAGCATTTTCCGGCGTGTAAAAATCTGACCAACAAAAATCTGGGTCACGATCCTTTTTATCAATGTGTATTGATCTCATGATTCTTCCTTTGAAGCTTTAATAAATGATACAACTATACCTACTACATAAAATATTGTCATTGTTGTTAGCATTTATCTATGTTCTTTTGAATTTCAAAAATAGGGGGAATCAGATGCACAAGTGCCAACTAAACACACCTGATTCCCCAAACTTGAGGAATGCGCGATTAAATGCAAACAATGCATCATCGCAACATTCATTATACCATAAATTCGATCACTTCTTTTTTCTTTTTAGAAAAATAATGCCGCCAAACAATATCACAATCGTAGACGGCTCTGGATTGGGATAACTATCTCTCAAAATAGCAAAATCTTTGAGATCAACTATTCCATCATTATTAAAATCAGAAGAATATTCACCTGGTAGTCCACCAAATTGAGCTTTGAAGTTATCATAATCTAAGACATCAATAAAACCGTCATCGTTCGTATCTATCAATGCGGTTACTGAAACATCATCTAAATAGTGATAAACTATAGGCGAGTTGTCCGAATTGCGATACGTTCTCATAAAATATATTTTCAAATCATGTTGACCTGAGTATTCAGAACTATAAACACCTTCATACGAGTTAGATATAACTGAACCTTGTCCTATTACATCTAACACATTCCATTTCCATTGAAGGTCATCATCTATATACAAATAGATAGAACCTCCATGAGCTTGTGTAACAGACTGTATACTTATTGAAACTGTATCAATAGATACCTTATATTCTATTCCAGCATATAGATTAATTGATTGTGAGAGTATGCCACCTTCTTCTTGATTGATAGCAAAATGATTAATATCTGTCCCTGGATTGACTTTAAAAATATAATTGTCAACCATTGGACGCATATTAGGTTCAGAAAATGTTGTCGGAGTCCAATCCCATCCTGTTAAATCACCTGTTTGGAAATCTCCATTTATCACGCTTCCTTCAACAAACGTTATATTTAGAATCACAACTATCATACATATTATTTTATTCATGATTCTTCCTTTAGATCGGCTCGTAATTCTTTAAGTTCTTCTATAGCCTGCTTATATAGTTTAAACGCCCAACAATCCGATAGACTAAGGCGTTTTCCTATTTCTACAAACGTATAGTCTTCACACCTTAAGCGTACTATCGCTTTTTTTCTCTCTGTAAGTCCGCTTAATAAATCTTCATGTATTTTCGGAGATACACATTCTTGTGGTACTCCAGTTTGTTCTAAACGTTCTGATATAACGGAAGCGTGATATGCCGAATCCATTAAAAATCGTAGATGTGTTTCATTGAATACGATAAAAGCTCTTGGAGTACGAAAAATTACTTTAGTTTCACGAAGTATATCTATTGATAAATAATAGCCTTTCATATAAAGGTATGCTATTCTATTATCTCCGTAACTTTTGTCTTGATCATATTTATCGTTAGCTTTTACAACAGCTAAAGTAGCAGTACCGACTAAATCATCCCATTCTAACCAAGTAAAAGTTTTTTTTAAACGGCTGGCTATCCTACCGCTTACGCCTAGCCAATCAATCGTATCATTTTCTATTTGACATACGCTCATAATTATTTAAAACTCCTCTGAAACTTGACTGTTAGCATATTCTTCTAATACACCAACTGGACATCCATGATGATGACTCCCAGTAATTTCCAAACCGCCACAAACGACACAAGATAAAACTGGGTCAACAAGTTCTCCATCTTTAATGTTTGTCTCAATCATAGCATACATAGAAGAATTAACCTTATCAAAAATGGAATCTATATCGCTCAACGGATCATCAGGAGACAGTCCAAGAGACATAACAGCAGGATGAAGCTTCTTTAGTTTAGCTTCTAACTCTTTGATTCTTATACTATCTTTCTTGACTTGTTTTTTATACTGTTCAGCCATTCCAGAACAATAATGGATTTGAGCCCTAAGTACTTCTACTTCAGTTGGTTCTTTAGCCATTGGTTTGTCCTTTAATAGTCAGCTTGCCAAATTTTTTCCATTCTTTTTAATTCTTCTTGTTCAACTAATTTATTTACTTTTTTGTATCTATTATCATCAGGGGTAATTAGCTCATACTTATAATCTTGTTCTACTAACATGAAATTTATACCATACTTCCACTCTTCGAAACAATACCTTCTAACGATAGTGTCCTTTCTGATTATTCCATGAAACATATCATTCATATTTACTAATTTAACTTCACCATCATAAACGACTCTAACGCATTCAGCCTCTACTTGGGGTTGAGAATCAATTACTATAGTATGAAAAGACTCACAATCTTCTACTCTGTTTACATGAGCAATAGACGCCCATAATATCGATCCAACAAAAATAGGTAAAACGAAAAAAGCAAGAGCAGCAAAGCTTTTAAAACCCTTACCGTTACGGTCAAACATATTATACAAAAAATTGAACAATAAAACTAATCCAGCGATGAGGGCAATACTAATTAGTAAAACTATAGGCATTTTTTCTTCCTTTCAAAAAAGTTAATTACTAGGTTGTGTTGTTACGTCTTTATTCATCTTCTTTTTGACTTCCGCATAACGTTCATGCTTCGGTCCTATAAGCTCGTAATAGACCGTAGGATCTATTGTATAGACATTGCAACTCCAATGTTTATTAGCATATCGTCTAACAAAAGTCCCTTCTTTGATTACATGTCTAAATTTTCCATTCATATTGACGAATTCTATACTAGAATTATATCTAATTTTGACACATTTTACATCTTCGCCATTTCGTACATCAACTACTATATTATGAAATGTTTCCCAACCTAATTCTTCATTATTGGAAGCTGCATTTAACCACATAAACCCTAAAACGATTAGCGTTATAAGGATAATCTCCGTTCCTATGAAAAATAAGAAGCCTAAAAGACCAGTCCCTTCAAAAGCCCTATCTTCGACGGCTGTCAGGAAAAGGATGATAGCGGCAAGAGCACATAACATCATTAAAATTACAATTACTACAAATGGCATTTCTTAATCCTCATCAAAAAAGTTTTCGTGTTTTAACTCTTTTTTCATGAATAGAGTTACTATAATGAATACGATACAAAACAATGATCCAAAAAACATTCCAAAACCTAGCCATGCACATAAAAACCCTATAAAAGAGATTATCTCTACGCAAAACAAAAGTATTCCTAATGCACTGGCTAGTATAGCTGCTACAGTTAACACCATACCAGCTAATACTCCTACGATAACCATAATAAAGTATAAGGTTCCAAGGATTGATGCAAGCCACAACTTTGTTTTGGCGAGTTTACGTATCCAATCAAACCCATCTTCTATTTTTTCGATTATTTTATCTAATGTTTTTTCGACTATATTCATGTCATCTCTATTGCGTTTTTATTTTAAATCGGGGAAAGTTCCTTCGAAACCGGAAACTTCTACGAAGCGGATTTTTCTTTATCCTCTTCATCAGTACTTCCTTCATCTGTATTACGTTCTGCTTCAGGAATCGGGGATTCTTCTATCTCTTCTTTTTTCGGATTATTGTCATTTCCCTTTTTATCATGTCCCTTATAAAGTTCGAAAGCGGAAAACAGCATTGCTATCCAAATAATCAAAGCTACAATTGCAATACCTCCGAGAATTGGGAAAACCATGACAAACTTAACAAACAATGCCACGAGTACAAAAGCAATGAAAGCAGGTATGCCAACAAAGATAACGCCAAACATTACTTTAGCCAAGACATCTAAAAACGATGCGAACCACAAATGTTTAATAGATGTCTCTTTCACAAACTTGTCATATTTCTCACAACCACCACATATAAAATCGATCAAGTTAAATATCCAATTCATTTTCATTTCCTTTATCCTATTTGTTTTTTGCGTCGGGTTGCCCATTTTGTTTCTTTTCTCTTTCGAGTTTAGCTTTATTTTCTTTTTGTTTGTAGTCAGTTTCGTAAAATCCAGTGCCTTTGAATATGATGCCTGCACCTTTACCTACCATTCTTTTGACTTTAAGCTTGCCGCATTTGGGACATTTTTTGACCTTTGGGGCAGACATAGATTGAAAAGTCTCAAACGTATGTTTACAAGCCGAACAGCGATTATCATAGGTTGGAGACATAGTTCAATTCCATATCCCAACCCATACAGGTTTATCATCTGTCTCTTCAACCCCTTGAGCTTTTAACCATTCAACTAGTGGACCACCAGCATCCCACCAATATATATTGATTAATCCAGTCTCATATATTTCATGATCTATTCGATCTTCATCTACATCGTCTGGAAAATCACTAGCGATAAAACACGGGGTCATTCTTTCTTTAACTTTTTTATAATCACTCATTTTATTCTTCCTTCATAATAGGATCAACGCCATCAAAAAGAACATCAACTACATTTTCTATTTTTGTCAATATAGGCAACTCAACCTGACCGATTACTCTTCTTTCAGTAACAAGATCAGGATTAGTTCTTGCATGATGTTTTTCTGGAAGATTCTCTAACTCTTCAGCAGTAAATTTAGTTGATATTTTCTTAGCTTGAATGTATGTTCCACGTTTTAAATTATCAGGAAGATCATTCCAATTAATGCCTTTTTCTTTCCAAAGCATATCCTGAATTTCATTACAAGATTTTTTGTGTAATAAGTTGTGAGAAAAATTATCTTGCCCTAATGACTGTATAGAGTTTCTAACAGCGTCTTTTTCTCTCCAAATCAAAGCATTAGCTGCTTCAACTCTACTAGGAACGTTCCAAACTCTACAATCGAAAATAGGTATTTCATTAACTTTAGAAGGAAGATAAAATGACAAAAGTCTATTAAACTTTGTAGAAGCCATTGCTGCGAGAATAGATATCATCTTTGAAGACTTTCCTCCCATAAAAACTTCCGACTTCCAATTATCAGCACACCATAAAAGAGTTATCTCGTCTGATTGTGTGTATCCAACTCTAGCTACAGTCTCAGTAACTAGATAGTTAGTTAAGCTAGTCATAATATCAGAAAAATTCGAATCAAACGGACGACCCAAATCATTTGTGAATTTTGAGAAACATTTGCCGTCTAAACGAGCTAAAATAGGTAACGTAGGCATAAGTCTAGTATCACCAATCTTCTCAAAAAATTTCATTCTATCGCCAAAGCTATCTTTTTTATCACTCATTTTATATTCCTTTTTTCAAAAGATTATATACATCAATCATGTCAGAAAGCTTGTTGGTCGTTCTAGGACATGCATACTTAAATTTGTTTTGTTTAATATAATCTACAACTTCATCGTCTGTATGATCTGTTCTCATATACATAGCTAATTGTTTGAAATCCATAAACTCAGATAAACGAGCTTCGTGTCTTGGATCAAAAGGAGTAACCCAACCAACAGCAAAATTAACTGACATATATTGTTCATATGTCATTGAAGTTATAACAAATTCGCTCTCTGATAAATGTTCTCTACCAGACAACAAGGTAGAAAAACATCTATGATGACCATCTCTAATATATCTGACTCCATCTGGGAACTCAGAAATAGCTATAAGATGCCCTTTAGAATCCTTGTTAAATTCGTTTAAAGTCTTAGCATTCCATAGACCAGAACTATCAACATGTTCAATCATGCCATCTATCTGTTTGAAATTACGCAATACATTCTGCGTAACTAGTAGGTCTGAGATTTTAAGCTTATACATCATATATTAAAAATATGTCCTTTCATGGCTTTTATTATATCATAAATTACGTCACTTCTATGAATTAAATAATAAATTTTTAATTGTGAATGGTATGTTTATCTTCTTCTTCATTTACAAATCTTCTAAGCCCACGACGATCAAAAACTACTTTAACTAGAAGGTCTGCTTTAACAGAGTTAATCCAATTACTGCTTTCTGTAGACACCAGAAATACGGTTCCCTCTTTTGCTGTTATCTCGCCATGCCCTTCGACTACAACTTTTCTGTGAATAGCATATTTTTTTGTTCCTGTCGCTTTTGCGACTATTTGATGATCCTTTAGATCACCGGCAGGCAACAACATCGTATAAGTCTTACTCATTTTGACATTCCCTTCATACTTAAAAAAATTTTCAATCTATTCATCTGTCTATTATAACAAAAAAAATAACACAATATAAATAAATTAGGTTGTGTCTTTGTTTCTTGTTACAATGTTATCATGCCGGACTTAACAGATATAAATGAAAATCTTCCGTACATATTAGAATCCATAAGAAATTGTTACAGCGATTACAATTGGGACATCCTATGGACTGATTCTCATTCCCATGTGAGAGGATGGATTATGTTATGTCGCCTCGGGGACTATACTTGCGAAACCAACATCTCTCATAAAATGCTTCTGGCTCAAAGAGGAATGGAATTTCAATCAGAAGTTATATATGAATGTGCAAAAAAAACAATTGAAAAAATAGATAGCCAAGTCAAACAAGATCTAAAAGCAGGGAACCTCATTATTAAAAAGAAAATAGTTAATAATGGAGATGGGACTTTTTCACAAGAATACTATAATCCTCCAAAAACTTTTAAAGAATTTCAAAATAAATCATCCGAAGATAACCCCTTTTCACTTATTGATTTTTCTGTGACAAACCAAAAAGAAGAGGAATTGGACCCAGAATAGCACCAATTAATAACATTAAAAATATAAAAATACCTAACACGATCCGATGTTGCGTATCCGTAAGATCATCACCTTTAACTAAAGTCCCATCTGTATACAAGAAATGAACACACATAGTTCCTGTAAAAAGCCCAATAAAAATCCAAATATAAAATAAAGTGATCATTCTTCACTCGCTAACAACGCATTTACTACTGCTGCGATTAAACAAACAGAAACCCCAACTCCGCTAAAAACTTTAAGTTCGGGCACCGACGCGATGTTGTACCAAAACAAAAAATTAGACGCTCCGATCAACCATGTAGCCATATAACAAAGATATTTTCTCATTTTTTATCTTCCTTTTCCTTTAAATATTTTTCTGTCAACTTGGTCAATTTCTCAGTATCATGACAACGGAAACAAACTCTGATTGGACATCCAGCTAACAAGTTTTTTTGTTCATATTCTTTTTTCATTTTAGTAACCCCATTTGCTATATCTATTTTCGCCAAATTCATCAACGTTATCAAAAATAAAACACTTCTAGAATTAAATTTATAATTCTTCTGAACTTGTTGATAGAGACAGAGCTTTCCTTAATGTAGCTACAAACATTAAATCATAATCAACTTTTTGGAAATCGATCTCCCTCAAGTTCTTATTACCTATGACACTCATAACAACACTATTGACAAGATCTACAATTTTGTTGTGTACCTCTAGTTCACTTGCTTCTGCCCACTTGCCGTCAGAAATGTTTAAAGCATAATTAAGAGTGTCGGCACAACAATTGATAAAATTGCTAAACTCTACCTCTTTATCTTCATCGTTCTCATCCATCAAATAGCTCCAATTTTATTTAATTTGCAAAAACTTGAATTCTTCTTCATCTGCAATCTCTGGGACATCCTTTAAAACAAAGTCTGGGTCAGAAGCACATTTGACCATTTCTAGTAAATAATCTCTAATCTGCTTACTAGCCTCTTTACATGTCTCTTTTGCTTTCTTTTTGACTCCATCATCTTTGTGAGATTCAAGAGGTTTAGCAACGGCAATAGCTTCTATAGCATAAGCTATTCTTTCGCACATTCTATTCAGTATCTCTTCTCGTTCAGCAGCTTTCATGTTTTGACTCATAATCCTTAATAGCGGCTTCTATCGTATCTTCTACAAGAACACTACAATGCTGCTTAATCTGTGGCAACTCTAAATCTGTAGCGATCTCTTTATTAGTTATCTGGAGAGCCTCTTCTAAAGTCTTACCTTTCATCCATTCAGTTGCAAGCGAAGCAGAAGCTATCGCAGCACAACAACCAAACGTCTTAAACTTGACATCAACTATCTTTTTAGTTTCTTTGTCAACTTTAATTTGAAGTTTGAATAAATCTCCGCAAGCTGCTGATCCTACTTCGCCTGTACCGATAGAATCATCAACTATATCGAAAGATCCAACGTTAACTGGATTTTCAAAAAGTTCCATTAACTTTTTCGAGTAAGGATTACACATCTTCTTCTCCTAAAAAGGAATATCTTTGGCTTCTATAGTATCTTGAATATCAACGCCATTGTCTACGTCATTGTCATCGTCTTGAATACTATCATAGCTGGCAAGCTCAAGTTCATCTTCTTTCAGCGTCAAGAAAGGAAAGTCATTTCCCTTCATATTTTCTCTTTCTTTTTCGCAATCTAATGAATAACCAAGTTTTTTAAGTATGGCTGGAGCTTCTTTTAACTTCGTAAACACATACTTCTCTTTGACCCAATAAAAATCTCCATATGTATCAAACTTCTTTCTAAAACCGTATTGTATATTTACGGTCAGTTCTGATGTTCTTCCTCTAGGGATTTTAGGTGACAAGACTTCAATGCTAATCCTAGCTATAGGGAGAAGACCGCGAATAGAAAAAAGATTTCCATCACCAATACCCTCAACGCACATTACTACATCACCTACGTTATATTTGGTTTTAATATTCATACTTTAAAACGAAAAATTATCCTCTATCGATTCGGCTGAAGATCTATTTAGCTCTTTAATGTATCTTCGGTAGTTCTTCTTCTTGGCGATCTTTTCTCTTTTTCTTCTGTCAGAAGGCTTCTCATAAACCGAATGCTTCTTGTGGTCCTTCAATACATTACTTCTCTCGCATAATCTCTTAAAACGCCTAATGAGAGATTCTGTATTTTCATTACGTCTTGCTAAAACTTTAACGCCCATCTTACTACTCCTTAAAATTAAAAATTAACTACTTCAATGAACAGTCTAACATAATCGCCATTCACTTATTTTATAAATCGTCAAAATACAAACATTTTTTTATTTTTTTTAAACGTTCTAGTATAGGCTCTCTAAGAAGGTTCTTAACCTCCCCCCAAGGAAGTATAGCCTTGATAGTGCAACTATTACCCTCTGCTGAATCCATAACTACAAACGCAACTAGATCATCATCTGGACCATCAAAAATAGCATCCCTACCTCCACCAGATTGCCAGTTTTTCCACTGGAAAGTCCATGAATAACCTTTTCCAAAGCCCAATATCGACTCTCTACATGACTTTACGTGAACATTCGGGTAATTTTTATCTTCTCTATTATAAGGGAGATCTTCATCCCATCCTTTTGATGCCCCAATTCTTATCTCTATGTCTGGGAGTACTCTCGGAAAGTCTTGTACTTGATGTAAATAATCAGCTATAAAAACTTCAGATTTCTTACCATAAAAGTTATCCTCTGCAATTTTTTCAACTTTGGCTTGTCTTTCGTCTGCATAATATTTTGAGTTTAACTTGTCCACAAACTTTTTTACTATACGATTAATTTTATCGTTAACTTCACCCCTTGTATAAACAACTCGTATATCGTCTACTATTCTAAGCGTTTTTTTCTTAATCATTTTTTTTTTGGGATAGATCAACAGTTCTGGCTTCTTAGTTGACTTCCTTTCTCCGTTTTCTTTGGTTGCAGTAATACTATATTTTACATCGACAGAATGAAAGTCAGCCCAACCTGAGTATAACGCGCGAACTTCGTCACAATCATCATAAGATAAAACCCATGAATGCTTAGTTTCTTTGAGTAAACCAGCAAGTCTATGATGATCTTCTTCTGTAAATCCCTCTTGATAAAGAACGTTGCCTTTAACAAAATATGGAGGATCAAGATAGATTAAAGCATCATCCTCGCCTGATATGAATAACTCTTCAAAATCCAAATTGGTGCAACAATTATCATGGATTGATATAGTAGCGAACTTGTCATGTAAACGAGTCGCTTTCTTACAAATGTTTTTGGGAGACCAACGACAATCTATTTTATATATGGATTCTTGTTTCTCTCCCCCAAGAGGACCGCCTGATTTTGTCCCAAGTCCAGAATAAGAGATTTGGTGTATCGCCAATTTCTTAAAACCAATATCAACGATTTTCTTCCTCTGCTTAGGCATCTTATCAATAGCTATCAGTTCCTCTTTAAACTGATGAAAATGCCTTACAGATGGCACGAAAGCGTTTATACGCTCTTTGAAATCATCTATGTATCTGATAACCGATGTCCATAGACATGCAATCCCTATATCCTTGTCGTTGATCCAAATATTTTTGATATCTGTTTTAGATAATAATTGCAAACCGATGCTTCCACCACCAAAAAAAGGCTCTCTGTATTGCAAGCCTTCTTTTTCAGCATCAGCCAAGCGCATCGTGATCTTATTACGAAGTTTTGACTTACCTCCTGGGTAGCGAAAGAATCCCTGTGACATTGATTAACTACTTCCTTAATCTATTTTAAAAATTTGTTCATTACCTAGTTCTACGTCAGTCCAACTATCTATATTAACGAAAACCGGAACACCTTTTCGGAGAGAAATCTCTACCATATTTTTTGTTCCCTTACTGTTAATCAAATTACGATGATACGCAATGACATGTGTAGGTTTGCCTTGAGCAAGCATTTTTCCATTTCTTATAGGACCAGCAGCTTTTCCTCCATAAACATCCCATTGAGCAGGAAACTTTAAAATCTGCTCATCAGAGAATCCGCATTTCTCAGCACATTCTCTCGATGTTTTGTCGGCTCCTCTCGCCTCTCCTTCAATCAGAATCGTTCCTTTTGGCAAAGACTCAATAAAACTCTTTATGATGTAGCCCTCGCTAGTATCGTTCCAATTTCTATCGCCACAAACTAAAATCCTAAATTCAGACATTTATCCGTTCTTACGTACTTTAGTACGATTTCGTCGTTTGTTAGATCCTAATTTTCGTCTACGACGACTCTTGCTATGTTTTGCTTTTCTACTCATGTCTCTATTATATCCTAAAGTTATTTCACTATTTACTCAATTTCCATAAGCCTATTTTCAAGATCATTTACAACACATCGAAGCTCTGACAATTGTATTTCTCTGAAATCTCTATCAGCGTCAAATATGTCTGCAATTCTAGAAAGAAACATTTCGATTCTATCTCTTTCTTTCATTCCACATTCTCTAGGATTAATATCGAGAAATTCTTCAATTAACGGCCACAATATCAACTTCTGTCTTTCGTCTATCATTTTAGTTCCCATAATTAGTTCCTAATTTAGAATCACTTTCAATCATTTTTCTAACAAGATGGTTGAGAGCACGATCTCTTGTGTCTTTGTTTTGAGTTTTGACAAATGCCTTATCAGCTTTGTCTAAGATTTGAGTGAAGTCTTCATTTCCTTGTAATGCATAGAAGGCATTTTCTGTATTGTCTACACCAGTAATGTTCAAGAAAAGGTTCTTCTTTTTAAGTCTTTCTCTTTTCTCTTTCTTTTTGCGTTTCTTCGCTTGGGCTTTTCGCGTTTTATCTGACTTACTCATAGATGTATTATATCATAAGAGCAAGACACATAAAAGGTTATAGTTTAAACGCCCCAGCTAGGATCATCATTATAGTCATCACTTCGTTCGCCATAGTCGCTACCAAAATCAGGGGTACTAGATTCATCGTTTATGTCTTCTACTTTAACTTCCCAACTTCCATCCTCATCATCCCACCATATGTCAACGTTTGGAGCATCAACAGGTACATCTAAATACTCTCTTCCTTCATCTAGACTTATTCTGACCCACGTAGTCAACTCTGGAGATTCCGAAATCATACTTCTATTCTCAATATATTCATCTACAATACCTGATCTTGATGGATCAGATCCTTGAATAATGTTGATTGGCTCTCCAGCTTCGGGTTTAGGATCGTCGTAATCGTCTTCCTGTCCTTCACGATCTCTAAATACTTCTCTTTCTTCATAAAGGTTATAATCTTCTCCCTCATAAGGTTCGTAACCAAAATCATCGCCATACTGTGCCGTTTTTTCTATATACTTAGCTGTTTTTATAATTTTCATGCGTTTTCCCTACTTAAACCTTTCTGAAATGATAATGCTGCTATTCTCTCATATGATTGAACAATTTTTTGCTTTGCGACATCAACACGTTTGTTTATTTCTTCTCCTATTTCTGCCGGGATCTTCCCTTGAGAGAAAACCATATCGTTTACAAGAGAGTCTAACTCTGCTATAGCTTGCAACAATAACGATAAAACCTCTTCTTCTTGTTGAGCCTTTTTAATATTGTAATAATTTTTTTGCATATTAATCTCCCTTTTATTATTCGACATGTTTTTGGTCTTTCCTTCACAAAAAAAAGAACCGCTTTCAGGGGGGAGGAAAAACGGTTCTCTAAGAACCATAAATGGCTCTTTGACTTATATGCAGATATAAGTGCAAGTCCCTTTATAGGACTCAAAGACGTACTCTTGAGTACGTCAGCCCAAAGATACTATCCTTGGGGATGTTTTTAAAAAAATATCAAGAGAGGGATGGGTGATTTAGGTTAAAAGAACTGGATTCGCACCAGCTACTTTCGGTTGAATATACCGACGCTCTACTAAATGAGCTATCTTTTCTGAATTCACACATGAGTTCTTGATACATTTTGTGTCTGATATTGGAGAGATTCAAGCGGGGCTTGGGTAATGATTAGAATTTAACAAACTTCCTCGCCGTTTTATTTTAGACTCGGTGGTGGTTACGACAATGGCGAGAGCAGGATTCGAACCTGCGGTTTTTTACTTATGAATGTAAACGTTTTACCTTTTCTGGAATTACGCAAAAAGTTCTTGAATCTTTTCAATATCATTTCAATCTACGTACTTTTAAGTACGAATCAATATTTTAAAGAAAAACTGGGAAAGATGTCAGTCAATGTTTGCGACCTTACCACTCTTGGGTAAGGTCTAGAATCGTCAAATCATTCCTGTATTGGCAAACTAGTTCCTCAGTCATCATATTCGGTTGTATTTCAATCTACGCTTTCTATCAAAGCGACTTCTTCTCTGTTGCTACATACAATATCGGCAATTGCTTCGTTCGACTTTAATAATTATACAAAATTTTTAAAACACCAACAAATAATTATTATCTCGGAAGAATTCTTCCTATAATATCCTTTAAAATCAGTATGGGATCGCATCTAGGAGAATCATCACTCTCTATATCTACTGCTGCAACGCCTTTAAATAGCTCAGGCCAACGTTTCTTTAGATTAGCTTGGTCCGCATTAGGAGTCCCATCTAAGAACTGCATACGACCATTAGCGTCTAACACATAATCAGGAGCATTGCCATAAGCTGATTTAGTGTCTGTATTCCAAGGGTTTCCTTCAGTTGGGATATAGGCACGAAGTTTTTTACCATCCCAATAGATAATATAAAAGATAGGGATTTCCCAATCTCCACCTGCACAATCTCCCCAATACGGCAATCCATTAGGAGCTACATGGAACCCATTAATGTACTTACATCCATTATCGCAGTCCCAATTCTCAAAATCAAATTCGACTTTTGCCAAGTCTTTTTTAATTTGAGGGAGATCTCGACACTCTCGTATACCGATTTCATCCATCTTCGCTTCTAGTTCATGTAAATGATGTCGTTTAAATTTTCTAGCCATTATCCGTAAAAACCTCCAAGATACATAGCGATTAAAACCGCTAATATAATCAAAAGTACCATTATTCTATCCTTTAATCGTCAAGCATTTTTTCTATTGCAGCAAGTTTCATATCTGTCTTAAGATCATCACTCATCAGACTTTCAAGCTGCTTCTCTAAAGCTGCCAACTTCTTCTTCTCGCTGCTGATACGGACTTTAGCTAAACGAGTTTTGAAATCGCTTTCCCAGTCTGCAACCGAATAACCAAGCCAAACAAAGCTACCCTTAACGTCAAGACGCTTACAGGCTGCTTTAAAAGCCCCTTCACGATCAATCAAGAACGCAAGAGCTTTAGCCAATACGACTTCATCTGTTACGGTCTGCAAATTGAATGAGCCTTCTGTGGAATTTTCGAAACATCTGAAAGAACCATTTGTGATCCAAGTAGCCTTTTCAGTTTTACTAATAGAAGCTTTACGTGTTTTAACTGCTTCGATTAGTTTTTGAACTCGTTCATCATTTTTCGCCATTTTACTACTCCTTAATAATTAAGTTTTAATTTTGATCCATTATCGAATTTGATATACAATTCAACAAAAGACATAGATTCAACCTGTTCTTTCGTTAAATTAGTTTTGACAGGATTGCCACTTGTATACTCTATCTTGAACTTGCCATTGAATAAAGAAACATGAGTATTTTTAAAAATATCATAAACTTCTTCTGCGTTCTGATCGCTACGTCTATAATAACTTCCATTATAAGATCTGCGAGCATAACACTTTAAAAATGACCCATCATTTTGAGGCAACCAACAGTTTGTACTGGACCCCCAATTGTTAATTGTCATAGTCTTACTGGTCGTAGTAAATTTAGATGGAGCAGCAGCAAATTGAGACTTAGAAAAACCATCAAAAATATCAGCAAACGTGGAAATAGGTTCATTAGTCACCTTTTCTGACAATTTCGTAAAACCATCTTGCACCCAATATTTGTCATAACTGTTTTTGTCTTTATCAATTTGATCAACGTAAACAAAAATATGACGCTTCTTTCGACTAAACTCTCGACCACCGGAATTGTATTTATACTTAATCTCTCCCCATTCAAATCTACCTAGATAGATGACTTGCTCATTCTTCTTAGTCAGATAAGTACAACCTGGGACCATTTCACTCTTATCAACTCGTTTCGCCTTTAATGATCCCAAATCATATGATGCTTTATACTCTTGTGAAGAAACTGGGAGAAGCATGACCTTGGCTGAACCGCTCCAAGCGAAAACAAACTCTCCTTCAAGCCCCTTGCCCTTGATAGCCGAACATTCTTGCAAAATAAAAAGCAAGTTAGGAACTGTAATCTCAAACTCGAAACCTCTAGGATCGTAAACACGAATATATTCGTTACGTACATTCCAAGAATAACTATTTCTTGCTCCACCAACGCCTTTGTTCAAAACAAACCCTTCAGTCGGCTCATTGTCCACTACTAAAGGATCGATCTTGTCATCACGCCAACCATTCCAAGATTTTTCAGAACTAATCTTGCCAGTCTTACTTGTACGAACAACAAATCCTAACTTGCCAGTATAAGTATCACTTCGGTTTTGAAATCCAACTGATATTTGCGGAGGTACGTTAAACTCATCCATTTTCAATTTCCTTTACATCTCAAAAGATTCAGCTTCATTCCATTCTTCGTTGTCTCGCCATTCTTTTGTAGCGACGAGAGAAGCGTAGACAACAGTATCACCTTTTCTAACGATCTGTCCAATAAACCTCTTACTAGACAACTCCTCGATATCGACATCACCAACAGTATTATCTACTTTTTGACCCATATCTATATCAGCAATATCATTAACGATCTTCTTGACTCTAGCATACTCTTCATCAGAAGCCTCTTTCAAAGCAGCCTTCAAATCAGATACAGAAGTAGCCTTTCTCAAAGGAACTCTCGTAGGAGG
>Ga0233414_10000156_pt1 | contig 29972 bp, 23 predicted proteins | sample Na_anoxic_10_MG_FD_189020 | JGI IMG/M metagenome (GOLD analysis project Ga0233414, IMG submission 189020) | Seawater microbial communities from Saanich Inlet, British Columbia, Canada - Na_anoxic_10_MG | ecosystem: Environmental > Aquatic > Marine > Inlet | place: Canada: British Columbia... | reverse complement strand
CCTGGATGAAGGAAAACGGGGGTGTCATTATCAATATGGCCTCAGTTGGTGGATTAATAACCTCCTCCGGAATCAATGCCTATAATATAACAAAGGCAGCCCTCATCCATCTAACGAAGTGTCTGGCACAAGAATGGGGACCAAGTGGAATCAGAGTAAATGCCATAGCACCAGGACTTATTAAAACCGAGATGAGTCGCGCTCTTTGGGATAGTCCTATGGGAGAGAAAATGGTCAAAAGCAACCCCCTGAAAAGAATAGGAGAGGTAAATGATGTCAAGTCTGCTGCATTATTTCTTGCTTCAGATGCATCGTCATTTATCACTGGTCATACGCTACTTATTGATGGAGGACAGCTAATAAAGTGAAGAGTATTTTGAATTATATCTCCAAAGGTAAAAGGGAGAGAACCAATGAACGATAAAATGAGACCTTGGAAGAAAGTTTGGCCGTCAATCGTTCCAAAGGAAATTGATGTAAAAAAGCCATTATCGGAATACATCCGGGATGTCTCCAAAAAGATGCCCAAAAGGGTTGCCGTTGATTTTTTTGGGATGGAAATGACATACGAAGAGTTGAATGAGACGATTGATGGCTTCGCACAAGGCCTAAAAAGATTAGGGATAAAAAAGGGAGATCGGGTCGCGTTACACATGCAGAACTGTCCACAATTTGTGATAAGTTTTTTCGGAATACTACGGGCAGGTGGGGTGGTGGTTTCTTTGAATCCTATGTTCAAGCATGTTGAAATTGAACATGAGCTTCGTGATTCGAAATCAAAAATACTTGTGGGACTTGATTACCTATATCCGGAAGTTGAAAAGATACGGGATAAAACCAATCTTAAAAATGTTATTTTAACTTCTTTAATAGACTATGTACCTGAGAATCCCTCATTACCTTTACCTTTTGAATTACAGAAAAATAAATATTCATTTTCGAATACTCTGATCTTAAAAGACCTAATAGGAAGCTCACCCAAGGAACCTATATGCTTGGTTTCTGATCTCAAGGAAAGTTTAGCCCTATTACAATATACTGGAGGAACAACCGGGCTTCCAAAAGGGGCTATGATCACTCATCATGCACTGACAATTGCCAGTGTTGGGTCAGGATACTGGTTTAATAATACTGCGGACGATGTTTATCTCGGCGTAACTCCGTTCTTTCACATCATGGGCATGGTGCAAATGATGTGTGCACCACTCCTATCGGGAGGTAAAATCGCTATATTACCAAGGTTTATACCTGACGTGGTAGCGGAAGCAATTCAGCATTATCGTTGTTCAGCATGGGTGGGTGCAACTACCATGTTGGTTGCTTTACTACAACTCAAAGATATTGACTCTTATGACTTGAGTTCTTTTCGCTACATATGCAGCGGAGGCTCTCCTATAACCGCAGAAATCCAGAAACAGGTCAAGGAAATTTTTCCAGGCGCATGGATCGTCGATGGATACGGTCTCACAGAAACAGTTTCGCAAGGGGGGGCCATTACACCATTGGGTCGTTTTAAGCCCGGTTATGTTGGGGTTCCCCATGTCAATGATATTAAGATTATGGACCGGGAGACTGGATTGAAAGAATGTTCACCAAATGAAGAAGGAGAAATAGTGATCAATGGGCCCATATTGACCACTGGTTACTGGAACAATCCAGAAGAGACGAAGAACGCGATTCGAAACGGATGGCTATACACCGGTGATATAGGTTCCATGGATAAAGAAGGATATTTAAAATATTCGGGAAGAATAAAAGAACTCATCAAGTGCTCAGGTTATAGTGTTTTCCCAGCGGAAGTCGAGGATTTGTTTTACAGACATCCAGCTATATCAGAAGTGGCAATTATTGGAATACCGGATCCGTATCGAGGAGAAAGTCCAAAGGCATTCATTGTATTGAAACCTACTTTTATAGGTAAAATCAAAGAAGAAGATCTGATGGAATGGAGCAAAGAAAATATTGCAGCATATAAACGACCGAAAGAAATTGTATTTATGGACGAGTTGCCCAAAAGCGCTGTGGGGAAGATCTTAAGAAGGCTACTCTGAGTAAGGTTGGTAATGGAAACGATTCTTAACTTTTATCCAGTACTCATATTGCATGGCCTGGTCTATGGTATGCTTATATTCCTCGTTGCCTCCGGCTTAACATTGACGTTTGGCATGATGGATATCTTAAATTTTTCCCACGCCTCAGTCTATATGATCGGGGCCTACTTTTGCTATCAAATAATTATCTGGTCGCAGAACTTTTGGATAGCCTTAATCATTGCCCCCTTTATTTGCGGATTAATTGGTATTTTAATCGAGCGCATATTTATACGCAAGGTACACGCCAAAGGGCACGTGAACGAACTGCTGTTAACCTTCGGACTGGCTCTGGTCATTGCTGAGATCGTTGAGTGGATTTATGGGTCAGCCCCGTTGCCGGTACCTACGCCCGTTTTACTGCAGGGCTCATGGGCATTGTGGGCCAATGTGGAGTATCCCGTCTATCGAATTTTTATCCTAGGGCTCTCAGCGTCAGTGCTCTGCCTTTTGTTCTATTTATTCAAAAGAACCCGGTTGGGTGTCTCGGTACGTGCATGTGTGCAAGACGGCGAAATGGCTAATGCACTGGGAACCAACGTCTCTTTTGTGTATTTAGCGGTTATGGCCATTGGATCCTGGCTGGCAGGAGTTGGCGGGGTCATTGTCGCGCCCTATATGTCCGTTTACCCAAACATGTTTGCCGATATGATTCTTGACTGCTTTATTGTGATTGCCGTGGGAGGGTTGGGCAGTCTGGCAGGCGCTCTACTGGCGTCGCTGATCGTAGGACAGATTCAGTCATTCGGAGTCATATTGCTACCGCAGATTTCGTTGGCCCTGACCTACATGCTGATGATGGTAGTCTTCATTATCAAACCGACAGGCTTGTTTGGAGGTAAGGAGTGAGAAGGAATTTAACAATATTGCTTTGGGCAACCGTAGTTCTACTCGCATTACTATGTCCGTTTTTTTTGCCCAGATATCAGCTCTACTTGCTTGCAGAAGTCATGCTATATGCAATATATGCTATTAGCTATTACCTTCTGCTAGGGCAAACAGGCATCCTCAGCTTCGGCCACGCGGCCTATTTTGGCCTGGGCGCTTACACGACTGCCCTTTGTTTGATTCATTTGCCCGTTATGCCAGTTCTGGCGTCAATATTTGCAGGCAGTCTATGCGGGCTTTTGGGAGGCCTGCTCGTTGGGGCATTTCTTCTGCGATTATCCAAGTTTTATTTGGCCTTGGGCACTTTGGCGTTTGCCCAGCTTTTATGGGCCATTGCCTGGACATGGAGAGGACTGACAGGAGGCGATGATGGCCTCATCGGCTGGGCCGGCCACAAAATAGCATTTCCTTTTTTAGGTTCCTTGGGAATCAGCAATATGCTAGTGCTTTACTATCTAATACTCTGTTTTTCAGTTGGGGCCATTTTGCTTTGCTGGTTTTTTACACGCACACCGCTTGGCAACACGTTGGCCTGTCTTAAGTCAAATTCCGACCGCGCTCAATTTTTAGGCACCAATATCTATCAGGCGAAATTTATTCTTTTCGGCTATTCAGCATTTATCGCGGCGCTGTCAGGATCACTCTATACACTTCTAACTAAAATGGTGTCTCCGAAAGTGTTTGATATGGAGACCTCATTTGATGTTGTCGTAATTTCCGTCATCGGTGGCTATACAAAATTCGCCGGACCTATTCTAGGCTCTTTTTTGTATGTCTACTTAAGAGAATATTTAGCCGAAGTAACCGCTCGGTGGCAATTGATAATGGGAATTATATTCATATCCATTGTTCTCTATTATCCGGATGGATTGATTCAACTATTCGAATCTGGTTTCAAAAGGATAAATCGGTCGTTAAGGCAGTCTAATGCATAATATCTTGGAACTTGAAGACATATCTAAACATATTCAGGGTTCCCAGATAATCAACCAAGTAAGCCTGAGTGTTATTGAGGGGGAGATACATGCTCTCATCGGGCCTAACGGCGCCGGTAAAACAACCTTGTTCAATTTAATCACCGGAAAATTCAGACCATCCGACGGCAAAATATTTTTCCAAGGAAAAAGGATCGACCATGCTTCCATCCATCAAATAGCCCGTAAGGGATTGGCGCGTTCATTTCAGATAACGAATATTTTTACCGGTATGTCTGTCTATGAGAATATGCGCAATGCCATTGTAGCAAGGTATAAATATGATCTTAAAATATGGCGTTTATTGAAAGGTATGCGTTTCATTGATGAGACGACCCAGCAATTTTTGAATAGGATCAACCTGGCCGACCTCAGTCAGGAAAAAGCCGGAACACTGTCCTATGGACATCAAAGGGCCCTGGAAATGGGAATCACCATGGCCTTGGACCCGCAGCTAGTACTTTTGGACGAACCTACAGCGGGCATGACGGCTGAAGAAACCAGCGCAATTGTTGATCTCATCAGGCAAATCACTAAAAACAAGACGTTGGTTATCGTTGAGCACGATATGGATGTCGTATTCAAGCTCGCACATCGAATCAGTGTTCTGCATCATGGTGAAATTCTCGCCACGGGGACTCCTAAAGAGATAAAACAAAATCGGCAGGTAAAAGAAGCCTATCTAGGTGGTTTTTTTGAATAGCGATTAGCTTATGTTGCTGCAAATTAAAAATATCAATAGTTATTATGGCGAAAGCCATGTCCTGCACAACGTTTCTCTGGAAGTGAAAAATAATCAGGTTGTCTCAATTTTAGGGCGCAACGGCGTGGGCAAGTCAACCATTTTGAAAAGCATTATGGGTATCGTAACCCCCCGAAGCGGATCAATTAAATTTAAAAATAAGGAGCTTGTTGGCAAGGCACCGTTTAGAATCGCCAGGAATGGTTTAGGCTATGTTCCGGAGGAGCGCAGAATATTTCCCGGTTTAACCGTACGAGAGAACCTGATCATGGGAAAAAAACCCAACGGATCGAAAAAGGATTCCGGTGGGTGGTCCATCAGCAGTATTTACGATCTGTTTCCAGTTTTAGGTAAAAGAGACAAGACGCTGGCCGCCAATCTCTCGGGAGGAGAGCAGCAGATCCTGACTTTGTCGCGGACACTCATGGGCAATCCGGAGCTGATACTCATCGACGAACCCTCCGAAGGACTAAGCCCGATGATGACCAAGCTCATTTTCGATTTAATTGATAATATTCACAACAATGGAATGTCCGTAATCCTCGTAGACCAGAACCTATACTTGACGTGCAATACGGCTCAGAAAGTATACGTGATCAGCAAAGGAGAGATTGTTTATTCCGGAACAGGCAAAGAGGTGCTTGAAAACAAGGATATCCAGGCTAGTTATTTAGCCGTTTAACAAAAAAGGAGGACCTTCATGAGAAAGTATGTCATTTTCACTTTGGTGGTAGTTTGTCAGATTGTTTTACTAACATCCGTTGCGTTGGCTGAAAGGCCGATAAGGATCGTTGTGTTTGATCCCCTATCCGGACCGCTGAAGGTTTTCGGGGAGCGTTTCGAGATGGGATGGAAGCTGGCCGCCGATGAAGTCAATGCAAGTGGTGGCATCCTGGGGCGCAAAGTAGAAATAATTATGGAGGACGATCAATTCAAGCCCGAGGTGGCCCTTCGCAAGGCCCAGAAACATTTCATGCAGGGCGATGTCGATTTCATGTCGAAATCCTTCGGTTCCCATATTGTCAATAGACTAATGGAGTTGGCAGAGCAAAACAACATCGTTTTCATCAGTACGGCCATGAGTGATGATGCGGCTCAAAAGTCATTTTCCTACAACACAATACAGTTGGTTTATCGTACGGCAATCATGGCGCGTTTGCTGATCACCTATATTAAGGATTATAAGGATTTCAATAAATTCTATCTGATTAATCCGGATTATGCCTACGGCCATGATATGGCGGCCAAGTTCGAAAAAGAGGTGGCCCGTCTGCTGCCCAAAGCCAAAATAGTGGGCAACGATTTTCACCCCATGAACACCAAAGACCTCTCTTCAATTTTGACGAAAGTCAAGGCCACCAATGCAGATTGCATTCTTACGGGAAGTTTTGGACTACCCCTAAGCATTCTTTTAAAGCAACGCCATCAATTTGGTGTTACAGCCGTTGTGGTCAGCAACCCTTTGGCAGATCCCATGAACATGCGTGAACTTGCCGAGGTTTCGCAGGGCAGCATCGTGTCGGATTGCTGGATGTCTACGGTCAAGACAAAGGAAAGTGACGCGTTTAGAGCGCTTTGGCGTGAAAAGTACAAAGATACCGCCTGGCCCGAGGCTGATGACATTGGCGGAAGGACCTATATTGCTGCAAAATTTTTATTTAATGGAATCAAAAAAGCCGGTTCCGTAGAGGTCAAAAAGCTTATTCCGGCAATGGAGGACATGCGGCAGACAACGTTAAATGGGGAGGCCTATTTAAGAGCCTGCACCCATACCCTGCAATCAGATCTGCCCGTAGGCGAAGTCGTTTCAACATCACCGCCCTACTATAGTGTGCCCAGTATAATCAAGGCCGATCAAATCGTCATCGAGAGCGAAGCCATTGATAATCCGCGATGCAAATAAAAACTTTCAAGAAGTTATAGCTGGAGGTGATGATATAAATTTTAATCCTGAAAAGGAAATGTCAAAATACGTAGAGTGGGAAAAAAAGTATGACCCTTACTTTGAATAAATATATTCGAGCCTATCCCGAAAATATTTAAAATGAGATGAAAAAACTCAGGCTGAAAAGCCATTTTATAATAATCGGCAAGGTAGAGGACTATATGAAGAAAATCCATTGGTCCGCAGCCATAAGATCGCGACAATCATGGACGGGCATGGACGCAGTTTGGTTCCACCCGATAGATCCGGGGAAATGCTAATGAGTCGATGACAAATTATCTTGCAGTGCTTTATTGCAACTCTAAACCAATCTTACATCTCGGAACTACAGGCAACTCGAGATGAGACGGGTGGTCGCTATCATGATAGATGGTTTGTTGGGCGGTAATAAACCGGCGGTCCCGTTCGTTGTCGCCGCCGGTATTCAAATTACGCCCGATGCGTGGGAAATTGCTGCTAGATATCGCCAGCGCAAGGCGATGTCCTGTTTGAAATTCGTTACTGGTAAACCACAAATCGATCTCATAGGGGTAGATTTTATGGGGTACGATCTTTGACGGATTTTGATAGTCATCACGAAAACGGGCACGTACCAGACCGTCGGAGAGCAACCGAGCGTTGCCGTCTGGGCCCACATCCATTAACTTGGCCGTAAAATCGGTGTCTTCTGCCGTGCTGGCGGCATAAAGAACCAGCTTGAGCATCCCCGTAGCCTCCAGCGGCGTTTCAAAAGGGGCACTGTAAAAGGTAAGCACATCCGTACGATAGAGAGTGAGGCGTTGATCCCGTGGACCCCGCGACATGGGCAGAGCTATGGCCGGGCCGCTGTTGGCTCCGCCCCATGTAGGCACCGGATCGGCCGGATCGTAGGTGAATCGGTCCGGTTTTTCCTCACCCGGTGGGGTGGTCGACAGGTTACCGCGAACCCAGGCACCGGAAACATCGCCGTTGCTGTGCAGATAGAATTTGGTCGGCACAGCCCTTTTCAGGGGCCAAGTGTCTTCATCGCGCCAATGATTCCGGCCCATTACGAAAATTTTAACCGGTGCCAAAGGCTCGGCGGGTGGCTTACCACGCAGATGATAATCAAAAAAAGCCGCTTCAGTGGCATGGTGATCCGCCTCAGCTTGAGGACCGAAATCGTATTCCCCTGCTGCATCCCTATCGGCACCGTGGTCCCAGGGCCCGATTATCAGATGGGTGTGACGTTTTTGCGCTTCACTAGCGTATTGAATTGTTTTGAGGTAAAAATCCACTGTTCCGGTAGCGCAGTGATCATACCAGCCCGTAACCATCAGGTTGGGGGTGGTGAGGGTTTTAAACACGTCGTCTCTAAAGCTCCTCCATACGTTTAGGTTGAGCGGATCTGCCAGTACCTGGTGGTACAAATTAATAGGCCCGCCAATTTTATCCAAAACATCTGTAATCGGCAGTGTATAGAGGTGCGGCATCCAGTCCACCTGTTCATAGGCCTTTAGTTCGGGCCCGCTCTGGCAATAATAGAACCACTGGGGGATTTGGCTGAACATGTACGCGCCCCCAAAATGAAGGTTCATACCAAAGGGCAACATCATAGGCGCCATGGCTTTGTGTGCCCGGTGACCCAAAAAGGCGGTATCGATCTGGACCCGGGCCAAGGCCGAACGGCCGATGGTCCCGATATGAGGCCTGCACCAGGATTGGTTCAGCATCCATTCTATGGTGTCATACCCATCTTGGCCGAAATTATTGAGCCCGGTGGAGTCCCCTTCCGACCGGTGGCGGCCGCGAACATTTTGTAAAACCACGGCATAACCCTGATTGGTCCAGAAACCGGCCTCTTCAGACATTTGGGCAACCCCGTATATACAGCGTCCCATAAGAGCTTCAAAAGACCCATCACCGGCCGGTAGATAAACAAAGGTTTGTAATCGAATACCATCAGACATGGTGATCATTAATTCTTGGGTTTTCATAGCGGTTTTCCTCCTGGATAATGGATTTCGGTTCGCCGAAGATCGATTGACCGGACTTTACTGTGTTTTCACTTAGGTTCTGGGTAATAAATGTCGTTTCGTAGATATAAAATTATTACAATAGAGTTTTCATTCATAAAGATCAAGGAGTGTCTCAATACTATAATTCACATTACCTATATATACAGATTATTAAATAAATAATTGATAGTTATCGGTTATTCAAAGGATCAATTTAATTCGTGGCCAAATGCTAAGATTAGTTAATAGATGTAATTATATAGTAATAATAAATCTCGGCTAATTCATTTTCATCATTTTTTTAAAGTTGTTAAAGCCATATATAAAAAAAATATTGACATATTACAATATTTACATCATAACTATATAGTAATTGTCAATAAGGGAAGAGCTCAGAAACCGCACTTTCAGCACCAACCTACCATAATACCATAAGGAGGAGCTTAGAAAATGAAAACACTATGTAAAGGACTAATCTTGTTTCTGGCGCTGGTGTTGTTGACGTCCCAGACAGCCATGTCCAAAGAGCTCATCATTGCCATGCATGAAGAGATTCGTGGCACTGACATCCAGCAGATCGGAAGATCGACCGTCGTCCATTCTCTGCTCTTTGAGCCACCATTTCGATTTACACGGGATATGAACAGTATCGAGCCTGGGTTTGTTTCCGGCTTTTCGCTTTCGAAGGACGGCAAAACCCTGCGATTGACGATTGCTGATGGTTTGACGTTCTCAAATGGCATCCCTTTGACACCGGAGGCTATAAAGGCCTCATATGAACGCTACTTGAAAGTCAGCCCTTATGCTTCGGATTTCAAGTCCCTGTATGACATTACCATTGAGAACAATGATGTGGTGATGCATTGGAAAAATCCCCCGGTTCCGGTCCTAGTCGTATTGGCTTCCGCATTCGGTGGGGTGGTCGATGTTACGACAGCGAATAAAGTCGGGGAGGAAAAATTCAACCGAAACGTCGTCGCCTATGGCCCCATGGTGGTTGATGAGTGGGTGCAAGGTTCTCATATCACTTTAAAGCGTAATCCTAATTTCCGTACCTATTTCCCCGAGTTTAAGAACAAGGGACCCATGAACATCGACAAGGTCACGGTACGCTTTATTCCGGACGATTTCATCCGGGTGACCGAAATAAAATCCGGTTCCACTGATATTATCTACGGTGTGCCGCTGGAAAACGTAGAGGAATTGAAAGCCGATCCGGATATCGAATTACACAGAAATCTTCAGACCGGATGCATGATGTACTACGTTAATCCCAATGATACTATATTATCGGATGCGAAAGTGCGCCGGGCGCTGCAACGCGGTGTAAATCGCCAAGAACTGGTGACATTGCTTAATAGCAACAACGCCCAAGTACGTTTTGGCCTTTTCTCGCCCTCGATTATCGGGTTTCACCAAGGCGCTGAAGATAGATTCGCAAAGTTATATCGGTACGATTTTGAGGCGGCATCAAGGCTTCTTGATGAAGCTGGATGGAAAGATACCGATGGTGATGGCATCCGCGACAAGGATGGCAAGAAGCTGCAGATCACCGCGATGGTGGCGATAGATTCTCCCGGCGTCCGGAAAACCGCCCCCGTAATTCAAGCCCAGTACAAGAAACTTGGGGTGGCTTTAAAATTACAAGAATTCGAAGACAAGTATATCCGGCAAGCCGTACGCGACAAGAAAAATCAACTGGCCTCGCGGCGCTGGCAATGGTTTGACGGCGACATGTTAACCTATCTGTTCCACTCCGATTCTAGAAACTACGCTGATCCCGATATTGATGCCCTCATAAATGCCGCACGTTATGAAATATACCCCCAGAAACGAGCCGAAATCTATGCCCAAGCCCAAGGACTGATTTTGGAAAAAGGCCTTGCGATTCCGCTATATTCCGATTTTTACTACGTGGCTGTACGCAAGGGGATTAAGGGATTCGTCATGTCGGCCAATGGGACCGTTTACCTAAACGATCTTGAGAAAGAGTGATCATTGCTTTGTTGATGGATGATACTCAAATTCCGGCTGCGTAAAATTATGGAAGCGTTTTGCCCCCGTAACCAACCGGGGGCACATCACTTCTGGTATATAAAGGCCATTGTAATTCCCTGGAAAAGCTTTTCGGTGATTCCGGTAAACTGAATTATTTGACAAAGGAGACCACCCTGTTATGCGGGATATCGCGGTTTATGCCGTCCGAAGACTATTTATAGGTATGTTCATTGTTTTGGTGGTTTCAGCTATTTTGTTTAGTATTATGCATATGATGCCGGGTGACCCCATCCAGCTTATTGATAGTACGCGCTTGGACCAGCAAACCACTGAAAAATTGCGTGAAAAATGGGGTTTGGATAAGCCAGCCGTTATTCAGTATTTGCACTGGTTGGGCAATCTATGCAAAGGCGATATGGGACGCTCGATTGTGAACGGTCAATCGGTAACCTATTTATTGGCCGCCCGTTTACCCTTTACCTTGCAAATCACTCTTGCGGCTCTTCTTTTGCAGTATTTTATCGCAGTGCCATTGGGTTTGCTGTCCGGGTATTATCAGGGTTCGGCATTTGATAAGATCATGATAATTATTACTGCCGTATTTCGGGCGATCCCCTATTTTTGGCTTGGTATCATCCTAATCTTATTTTTCAGTATCTACCTGAAATTATTGCCTGTATCCGGTTACAGGGGGTTCCAATCGCTTATCATGCCGGTGCTGACGCTCACCCTTCCGGCCCTGACAGCCACTTTACAACTTACGCGCTCTGAGGTTTTGGAAGTGTTGCGCGAAAAGTATGTGACTACCGCGGTGGCAAAGGGCTTGAATCAAAAAATGGTTATCCTGCGTCATGTTTTGCGAAACGCTTTAATACCGGTTACGGTCCTGTTCTTTCTTTCAGTACCATGGCTGATCGGTGGATCGGTGATCACTGAAACCATCTTTGCCTGGCCCGGTATGGGCCGCCTATTGTGGAGTTCCATCTCATCCCAAGATTATCCAGTTGTTCAAGGAATCATTCTAATCATTTCAATTTTAACCGTTATTAGCACCACGGTCGGCGATATCCTCACAGGTATTTTAGATCCGCGTATCCGAGCGGAAATGGAAGGGAAAACAGTATGAAACAATTTTTGAAGGTCTTTCGTTCGGCTGACAGAAATAAAACCTTTATAGTAGGATTTGTCATAATACTAAGCATATGCTTTACAGCCGCTTTTGCAGATTTGATCGCCCCTTTTGCTTATGATGAAATAGACGTTGTGCATGCTCTAAAGCCCCCTTCCATACAACATCCTCTTGGTACCGATCACTTGGGGCGGGACTCCTTTTCAAGACTCGTCTATGGTTCGCGAATCGCCCTTAAAGTTGGAGTTATCGCCGTGGTGATTCAAATCCTGGTAGGCGTTTCCCTGGGGCTGATTGCTGGTTTTTACGGAGGTTGGCCGGATCGTATCATAATTTTTTTTACCGATGTAATTTGGTCTCTCCCACCCATTATCTTGGCCATTGCCATTTGCACGGTTTTAGGTCCGAGCCTGACCAACGTAATCATTGCCATTGCTGCCGTAAGCTGGGCCCAATTTACGCGCATTGTTCGCTCCAAAACCCAGTCTCTGAAAAATATGCCATATGCTGAAGCTGCGCGGGCTGCAGGTGAGAGCAATGTGAATATCATTGTTCTCTATATCCTGCCCAATGTTTTTCCGGTGGTCATTGTTTTGGCCACTTTGGCCTTGCCGATTGCCATAATCAATACCACCGCCATGGGGTTTTTGGGACTTGGTGCACAGCCTCCGACCCCGGATTGGGGTGTGATCCTGGCCAACAGCATGACCTATATCCACAACGCCCCCTGGATCAGTATCTTTCCCGGATTGGCGATTATATATATTGTGCTTGGTTTCAATTTGCTTGGTGAAGGGCTCCGCGATGTCTTAGATCCACGTTTGAAAATTTAGAGGAGATCCGTTTTGACTCATCAAAAGTCGGTTCTTTCGGTACAAGAACTTGAAATCGCATTCAGCTCCCCCGCCGGATTGATCAGGGCGGTTAATAATGTGAGCTTCGAGATTTATCCCGGAGAGATTTATGCTTCGGTAGGGGAATCGGGGTGTGGAAAATCCAGTACTGCCCACGCTGCAATGCGCCTCATAAATTCTATCAATTCCCCGGGGCATCAGATCAAAGGGCGGGTTCTGTCAAAGGGTCGAGATTTGCTCTCCCTTTCCAATAGTGAAATGTGTGCTATTAGGGGGAAAGAGATCAGCATGATCTTTCAAAATCCCTTGGATTCACTAAATCCTCTTTATAAAGCCGGGTTTCAGATTTATGAATCGGTCATTTTGGATGAGATACCGAAACTTGAGGCTTGGCAAAGAGTGCTTAACCTTTTCAAAAAAACCAGAATTGCCGATCCTGAGCGCAGGATCTTAAGCTATCCCCATGAGCTTTCCGGCGGAATGCGTCAGCGAGTGATGATTGGCATGATGCTTTCACGCAATCCCACCCTTCTTATTGCCGATGAACCCACTACGGCTCTTGATGTCACCATTCAAGCTCAGATTCTTGATTTGGTTTTGTCACTTCGCGATTCGTTGGGCATGTCGGTATGGGTCATTACCCACGATTTCGGCATTGTGGCTGAAATCGCCGACCGTGTCGGGGTCATGTATGCAGGGGTTTTGGTGGAGGAAGGAGACGTCTTCGAAATCTTTGACAACCCAAAACACCCTTATACACGTATGTTATTGGAGTCTCTGCCTCAGTTCTCGAAAGGGGAAAAACGCTTGCGGACAATTCCCGGAACTCTGCCCGATCCGACTGCGGATATTAAAGGATGTCGTTACAAGGAGCGTTGTCCCTGGCAGGAGGAAATATGTAGACAGGATACACCTCCTATTTCATTGGCCAAGCCGGGGCACAAAGTAGCTTGCCACTTGTCACAGTTGCTATAGGAGAATGATCTTCATGAGTTTACTTGCTCAGGTTACAAATCTAAAAAAGCATTTTGAGATCAAAAGTGGCCTGTTTGGCACTATTTCATCCTATATAAAAGCAGTGGATGATGTCAGTTTTACCATTAACCATGGAGAAACATTAGGATTAATAGGTGAAAGCGGAAGTGGCAAAAGCACCGTGGCCAAACTCTTTTTAAGATTGATCAGCCCGACGGCAGGAGAAGTACGAATAAATGGAATGGATCTGAAAAAGGCCGACTCTAAAACCATGAAATCACTTCGTCGTCAAATGGGAATTGTCTTTCAAGATCCTGCAGCATCAATGAATCCGCGCGCCACGATTAAGTGGTCTTTGCGAAGGCCATTACTGGTCAATGGCATACAAAAATCGAAAACCGACACGCTCATTGGTGACATTCTGGAAAAAGTAAATCTGGGCTCGGAAGTTTTAGGGCGATACCCCCATCAGCTAAGTGGTGGCCAGCAGCAACGCGTCAGCGTAGCCAGGGCACTGATATTGCGCCCTGAGCTACTGGTATTGGACGAGCCCACATCCGCCCTGGATATATCCGTACAGGCCCAAGTTCTGAATGTTCTTCTGGATCTTCAGAAAGAATTCAACCTGGCCTACCTCTTCATCAGTCATGACCTCAATGTGGTCCGGTACATCAGTGACCGTGTCGCCATAATGTACCTGGGTAAACTCATGGAGATCGGCCCTGCACTCGCCGTCCTAAACAGCGCCCTGCATCCTTATTCACGCGCTCTTGCGGCTTCTTCGCCGCCTATGTCGCCGCATCAACGCCGGCGCAACAAATTGCTTCTAACCGGTGAGCCGGCAAGCCTTATCAATCTCCCACACGGGTGCCGCCTAACCCCACGCTGTCCCTACAGAAAAGAAGTTTGTATGGAAAAAGTTCCGGAGCTGCGCGAAATTGAATCCGAGCGATGGGTGGCTTGTCACCGTACCGAGGAAATTTGGGGCTAAAGTTAGACCCCATTCACAAACTACATGGATATATGCGTCAAGCCTTTTTCATCCATATATTCATTCGATACTTATTGGGGGGAATGGTGAATATTTGATAAGACAACGGATCGTTGTGAAAGGTGTGGCTAAAAATTTCACGTTCCAAACCAATTGTCCAAGGATCTACACTAAGAATCGATGCTTCATTCTCGTCCAATTTAATAAGACGGCAGTTTTGCTCAATGCTTAAAGTCGGGGCATTAAATCTGTCTTGAAGTACATGATGAACATGGAGATTTTTAAAGGTTGTGGGATCATAATCAAGTAATGGGCGAAAACGACCTGAGGCTAGATATAATTTCCCTACCACCGTAAATTCCTCTCCGATGGAAAAAATTCTGCTGATTTTTATATAACCCGACCCCTGACGTAAAAAGCTTGACCAGGGGCCTTCTTCTTCTGTCTCCACTATTTCTATAGGTTTAGCACTGACATCCAGAATCTCTTTGCTGTTGTTCTCATAAAAACGTAAAAACCATACGCTTTCTTCTTTTTCATTGATATCAGCGATCCAGCTGCCCGATCCTCTTAAACGCTTTATGATTCCAGCTGATACAAGGCGGCGCAATGCACTCTGTACTGTCCCCAAGCTGGCGAACAAGGCTTGAACAAGCTCAGTTTCCGTTGGTATCCGCTCTCCGGGTCGCCAATAACCTGCTTCGATGGTCCGGATGAAAGCTAGCTTCAATTTATCGACCTTAGATCCAGGAGTATGCTCAAGGCGGGCAAACTCCCTCTTGATTGCCTCAATCCTGATATCTCGAATAGGTTGTTTCTTTTCGACTATGGTTTCTCGATTTTTAGGCATATTTCTATTTTTCATAATGATTTATCGTGAGTGGATACCACGAAATACTTTTTTATACAATTTCGAAAATACATGAAATTGGATTAGGTGTTGTTTGGAAACTGTTTATTAATGCTTTTCATGTGCCATGGATGCGAACCAAAAGTCTGCAAATATTATAGGTGATAATCCCTATTGGATGAGAAATCTCTTTGCGCCAATAATCTGTCTCATTTTATTACATTTTGATCGAGTCTCAAGGCAATAGAGTGTACCTCAAGGGAAAATTAACTATATAGTATATTTAAGATAGCAATGTGTGTCAAATTAAATATTCATTCCAGTCAAAAGAATTAAATCCAATAATTCCATTAGATATAAAATATCTAATGGAATTGTTAACAACCGTTTTCGCTTATGGGAAACTATTGATTTATAGGCATCTAATTTTTTTAATTATAATTATAATATACTAATATTAATATTAAATATTTCTTGACAAGATATTAAGATCACTATATATAAAACTATATAGTAATAATTTGGACACGCGAAAGGAAGCAAAATCAACTTACCGCGTGGCTCAGATGGGAATTACTAAGGAGATGCTTAATAATCTTGAAATTGTTTAATGATTGGGCTTAGTTAATTCTATTGCTTGCGGAGTTATCGCTTCCCTACTGTTATGACCAAAAGGCTCATTGGCGCCCCGAATGAAAGCATTCACGATGCCGAAATCCAGAAGATCCGAAGATTGAACGTCACCTTTTCGTTGCTTTAACGGTCAATCATCGCCAGTCGAATACAACGGATTAAACACCGACACGATTACTGAAATCATATTCAATGGCATATTGGGGGCTTCTGTAAATTACAGTGTGGATAAATCCATTAATGCCCTTATCGATTACCTGGAAAAATTAAAGGGGGGAAACAGACAATGATCGATTTTACTTTCACCGAGGAGCAGGAAATGTTTAGAAAAGCGGCCAGGGAATTTGCCGAAACAAAACTTGCCCCCGAAGTACCCGGTATGGAAAAAACCGGAGAAGTCAGTGATGTGGTGGTCAAGGCCATGGCAGAAGCTGAACTAATGGCCATTACGATCCCGGAGGAATACGGTGGTCTGGGACTTGGGTATACCGAACGCATGATAGCGGTTGAAGAAGTCAGCCGTGTATCGGTGGCAGCTGCCATGATGCTCCAGGTATTTGCTTTAGGTATTGAACCCATCGTGAAATTCGGCAGCGAGGACCAGAAAAAGAAATATCTGCCCGGGTTGGCTAACGGGGAGCGTCTGTCCACAACCGCTGTAACTGAGGCCACAGGTGGATCCGATCCCACCGGTATCCGCTCCTCATATAGAAAGGATGGGGACGATTTTATTCTTAACGGCCGCAAGTGCTTTATTACCAACTCCCACATTGCCGATACAATTACAGTTCTGGCCAAGGATGAAGATAATCCCAAAGCCTTTTGTGCTTTTGTGCTGGACAAAGAAATTGAGGGATGGAAAGCCACCCATATAGAGCACAAAGTCGGTATGCGGGGCTGCAATACCGGTGAACTGGCGTTTGAGAACTGTCGCATACCGGCATCTCAGCTTGTGGGAGAAGAAGGCAAAGGACTGCGGGTCACCATGGCCGCCATCGGCGATGTCGGTCGGGGTGGGATGGTTGGCGTTGCTTTAGGTCTGCAAGCAGCCTGTCTTGAAGAATCCATCAAATTTGCCAATCAAAGAATTCTGTACGGCAAACCGATTGTGGCCCTGCAGACCATTCAAAACAAATTGGCAGACATGAAAATCGATCTGGAAGCCGGCCTGCTTTTGGGGTATCGCGCAGCCGCCATGCAGGACAAGGGCCAGCGCTCCAGCAACGAATTTGCCGTTGCCAAATATTATACCACCGAAGCCTGCCAGCGAGCGGCTAAGATGGCCGTAGATATTCATGGCGGATACGGCTGTATGGAAGAATACGCTGTTTCACGGTATTTGCGTGATTCTTATGTGGTTGGGCCTTCGGCAGGTACCTCCGATATTATGAAGGTAATTATTGGTCGATGGGCGCTTTCTTAAATTTAGAACAGGATTCATATCATGTTAAACATCGTCGTTTGTGTCAAAGGGGTTCCGGATCCCAAACAGGCGTGCAATATTAAAATAGATCCAGATACGAAAACCCTGCTGCGATGTGATGTCCCCATGGTGGTTAACCCCCTGGATAAAAACGCCATGGAGGTCGCGCTTCAGTTAAAAGCAAAGACGGATGCTCGCATAACGGTCCTCAGTATGGGTCCTCCCGAAGCAGGCAATATTGTTAAAGAGTGTCTGGCTTTGGGAGGGGATCAGGGGATTTTGTTGAGTGATCCTGCCTTTGGGGGCGCAGACACCTTTGCCACGGCATATACACTTGCCAAAGGAATCCAGAAAATAGGCCCTTATGACGTGATTCTTTGCGGTATGGCCAGTAGTGACGGTAGTACCGAATGGGTTGGGCCGCAAATAGCAACGTTTTTAAAGATACCTGTGGTCACTATGGTAAAGGAGGTTGTCGAAACCGATCCTTCCACCTGGAAGGTTAAAGCAAACATCGACAATGGATACCGATTGATGCAGGTGAAGCTTCCCGCGCTTTTTACAGTTACAAGAGAGGTCAACACACCCAAGAACCTGAGTTTTTCAGGTATCATTAAGGCTCGCAAAAAAGAGATTGAACAGTGGGGTATCGATGATCTGGGTGTATCTCAGGGCTCAGTGGGGTTAAAGGGCTCACCCACAATTGTATCTCAATTAAATACCAAGGTGAGCAATAGAAACGTTGAATTCATCAAGGGTACCAGAGAGGAAAAAGCTGAATCGCTGGTCCAAAAGCTGATAGGTACAGGATTGTTGTGATGGCTGAACAAAAAAAAAGTGTTGGATCCGTCTGGGTCATTGCCGAACAGATCGATTGCCGACTGTTGTCGGTGTCCACCCAGTTGCTGGGCAAGGCACGCAAACTGGCGGATGAGCTCCACACGTCCCTGGAGACGATTTTGCTGGGTGACAATATCGACAGACAAACCCAACAATTGATTGCGGCAGGTGCCGAGCGGGTCTATCTGGGCAATACACCCGAATTCGCATTTTATCACCCGGAAATATACACCGAGACCATCGTAAGCCTTGCCAGGGAGCACAAGCCGGAAATTATTCTCATGGGCTCCACTTCAGCAGGTAGGGAACTGGCACCACTGGTAGCGGCCAGATTGGAAACCGGTCTGACGGCTCATTGCATCGACCTGGTTCTCGATGAAGACCGTAATCTTGAGCAGCGCATCCCAGCCTACGGTGGACTGCTTTCAATTATCTGTCCGGAGAGACGGCCACAGATGGCCACCATTGCAAAAGGGGTGTTTTCAGCACCCGAACCAGATGAAACTAGAACCGGTGAAATCATTGCGCTTGGGGCTCCGGATATTGCTTCCCAGCGCATTCAAACGCTGGAAATCATCCGAGAGGAGCCAGAAGGGGTGCCACTGGAATCAGCCGACATCGTTGTTGCTGGCGGTGCAGGTGCCGGTGACCGGGAAGGCTGGTCAAAAATTTCCGAACTGGCCAATACCTTGAATGCAGCCCTGGGCTCGACCCGGCCGGCCGTGGATGAAGGTTGGACCGAGCTTACAACGATGATCGGACAAAGCGGGAAGATGGTGAGCCCTCAACTTTACATCGGTGTTGGTTTGTCCGGTGAGCAACAGCACCTGGTGGGCGTGGTAGACGCCAAGGTAATGGTTGCCATCAATAATGATGATAAATCACCGGTATTTGAGCAGGTGGATTTCGGTATTGTTGAAGACTGTCGGGAGTTTGTTCCGGTGCTGATAGAGAAAATCAAAGCCTATCAGGAACGACTGACTGTTTGTTGAGTGAATCAAGGAGACAGTATTCAGAATAGGCGAGATATTGAAAGATTTATGCCGCCAGCGTGGAATTGAATTCATAGAAGAGCATTTAAGGCCTGACCACATCCACATGTGTTTAAGCGTTCCACCTAAATTCAGCATTGCCTTTGCTATTGGTTTTATAAAGAGTAAAAGTGCCGTACGGATCCATCGCCAGATATTGAGAAACACGCGAGTTACAGACTTGCATTTCTGGTCACGAGGATATTGTGTAAGTACTGTTGGTTTGGACGAAGCAACCATACGTAAATATATCTGAGAACAGGACAAGTTAGAAAAACAACAAATGGAAATCGATTTTACGTAAACAATAATTATTGCCCGAGGGCTTTCCCCTCACTTTATATATCTCAGCACTAATTCCAAGGATGGAATGATATGATGAAAAAGAAAAATCAAAATTATGAATTGTCGAAAAGCAGTTTAAAAAAATCCAATGTTTCACCTAATATCACCGTGGAAAGTTCCAATCCAAGACAACCCCAGCGTCTTAAAAATGGTTCTGGGGATTCGAATTTTATTAATGAGGTTGGCAACTCGATATCCCTGTTATTTTCTGGACAATTATCGGCTGTCGTGAATGAGATTAGGGCGGAAATCGAATTAGCCGATGATGAAGAAGAATAGATCTTCTTCTGGCAGCTTTGGATATGATGGTAAACAGGCTAATAATCACCTTATTTGCCACGCAAGCAGAACCAAAAGTCTGAAAATATTTTAAAGTGATAAGTCCATTTGGATAAGAAATTTCTTTGAGCCAATGATCGGTCTCGACTTTCTGTATTTTGATCGAGTTTCAAGGTAATAGAGTGTAACCAAAGAAAATATTTACTACATAGTATATATAATAATAAAGATAACAATTCGTGTCAAATAAAATATTTTATTCCAGCCTAAACAATTAAATCTAATAATACAATTAGTTATAAAAAAAGTTCAATGAAATTGTTAGCATTCATTTATCAGGAAACATTATATATAGTTAATTGTATTTTTTAAGTAGATTTTTAACATCTTGATTTATATATGATATATAGTTTTTTTAAAAAAAGCTTGACAATAAATAAGATATATACAATAAAACTATATAGTAAATAATTAAGAGAAACGAAAGGAACCAAAACTAACTTACTGCGTGGATCAGCTAAGAATCTAAACGGAGGTACTAAAAAATCTTAAAACTGTTTAAATGACAGGTCTTTATTCTATTACTGGCGGAGTTGTCGCCGCTCCCCTGCTGTTATGACCAAAAGGCTCATTGTCGCCCTGAATGAAATCATTCACGGCGTCGCAATCCAAAAGATCCGAAAATTGAACGTCGCCATTTAGTTGCTTTATACGCCTCCATTTCATTCTACCAAAGATATGAGCAAGAACAAATTAATCATCGCTGCCGAGAAGGTAAAGAATACCCTGGCGGAAACCTAAAAGAGACATAGCTCGTGTGTTCGTCCAAATAAAGATTACTTATGCTAAACATATTTTGGCAAAAATGGATCACTTGATTGGATCTGCCTATTGATTCACATCATCAACACTTAATAATGGAGGCGAAAAATGAAGACAAAATTACTAAAAACCTTTTTGACCATCTCATTAATTGGAGTTCTTGGCTTTGCGGTCGTTCCCCTGACTGCCATCGCCGACTCCTTTCCCACTAAACCAGTTACGCTGATTGTCCCCTATAGAGCCGGTGGTGGAACAGATACCATGGCGAGAATTCTAGCCAAAGCGCTGAAAGACGAATTAGGGCAACCCGTGGTGGTGGTCAACCGTAAGGGTGGCGGTGGCTCAGTAGGGGCTTCTTATTTAAAAACTTCATCAGCAGATGGGTACACGATCATGATGGGTGGCGATGATATCCCCACATGGAATCCAATGAACCAAAATGTAAATTTTAAACTTAATGACTTTCGTTACCTGGCAGCTATAGCAGAATACCAAAATGCACTCGTTACGGGGGCCGATAAGCCCTATAAAACTCTTAAAGAAATGATCACCTATTCTAAAGAACATCCAGGTCTCAGATATGCATCGCAGCTGCCTATGGAGAAAAAGTTAATTGAGGTCCTTATAGAAAAGAACAACCTTGACTGGAGAATGATAAATATCGGGGGTGGCTCTGAGATGGTACAGTTACTATTGGGTGATAAAATTGATATTGCCTATAGCGGCGGTATTCACACCCGATATCCTAAAAAACTGAGGGTACTGGCGTCTTTGAATAAAGAGCGCCTAGCAAGTGCGCCAGACACGCCCTCGCTTTTTGAGACGTTTGGAATCAGTATGCCCAGCTACATCATTTGTATGGCACCGGCTGGTTTGCCTGATAACATTGCGAAAATACTTGAAAATGCCCTTTTAAAAGCCAGTCAGTCAAAAGATTTTAAGACTATCGTTGAAGAACGATTGAAAGCCCCAGTTATCAGCATCAATGCAAATGAATTGGAAGCTTATATGACCAATCTTAACAAACAACTTCAAGAAATGGCCAAATAGGAGAGAATCCTATCTGAAATGTTAAAAATGGTAAAGTTGTGAAGTTGGGCAGAATGTGCCTACGCAAATAAACATATCGAGCCACTTCACAACTTCGCCATTACTCAAGTCTTACATGTTTTTTCCAATTTATAAAGGAGAAATATCATGGGGAAAACTGGTTCGGATATACATAAAATGCCAAGGCTTAACATCATCACCGGGTGTGTTTTGAGCTTTGTTGGACTGGTGGTCATCTTCTGGATAATTCCGTTTCATATTGATCCCCAACAAGTTGATTATTTGGTGAATTCACCAAAATTTTTTCCCTATGTCAGTGTCGTTGTACTGACACTTTTATCGGTGTTGTTGATTATCCAGAACATTCTTAGAATGAAACGACAGAAGAAAGTTGTACAGGAGGAGAGCGAAGAAATTGAGGTCCTTGGCTTTGGATGGAACGAAGCTATCAATCTCGGCATCTTCACCGTTGGCTCTGCGGCTTATATTTTTCTGATGGCCATCGCCGGCTTTATTGTCGCCTCAATTGTTCTTCTGGCAGTGTCGATGTACTTCGCCAGAGTCAACATACGCTGGTTGATTATCACTTCAGTGGGAGTACCAATAATCATTCAGCAGTTGTTATGGCATACCCTATCGATCAGCTTACCCTGATATGAGAAGAAGGGTGCGAGGTGATATTACTGAGTATAAATGAGGAGGACAACCATGATTGATCAACTTCTTATGGGATTCTCTGCCATTCTCACTGTGAGCAATGTGTTGTTTATCATGCTTGGGATCGTCACAGGCATTATGTTCGGAGTATTGCCTGGAGTGGGTGGTGTAACAGCATTGGCCATGTTGATACCAGCCACATTTTATCTGCCGCCTGTTACGGCAATAGCATTTCTCATCGGGATTACAAAGGGTGGTACCTCAGGCGGCGCCATTCCTGCAATTTTGATCAACGCACCCGGGGATCCGGCAAATGTGGCGACCGCCCGTGACGGCTATCCTCTATCTCAAAAGGGCAAACCCATTAAGGCCATGCGCATGGCTCTCTATTCCTCTGTTTTTGGAGATTTCTGCAGTGACATGGTTCTCATTCTGCTGGCTGCACCCTTTGCTTTGGTGGCCCTGAAACTTGGACCGGCTGAAACAACAAGCCTCGTTATCCTGGCTCTAACAATGATTGCCTCCCTTTCAACCCGAAATTTAATTAAAGGGTTGATCGCCACCACACTCGGGCTGTTCCTATCTACCGTAGGATTGGACCCGGCCAATGGTGTCGAGCGAATGACATTTGGTGTAGTAGCTCTTTTTGATGGGATATCTTTAAACGCTATTGCCATTGGGCCTTTGGCTCTGAGTGCAGTCGTAAGCCAATTGTTTGATCTCTGGCGCCACCAGGGTGGCGAAGTAAAAAAATTTCCCACATTCGACAAGAAAAAGCAGGGACTAACTTTCGGGGAATTCATTTCAAACTGGCGAACGCTATTCCGTTCGGCATACCTGGGGACTTTTGTGGGTATGCTTCCGGGATTGGGAGCCACGCTAGCGGGCTTTCTTGGCTACCAATTGGCCCAAAGAGCCTCGAAAACACCCGAAAAGTTTGGCAAGGGTCACCTGGAAGGAATTGCCGCCACCGAGGCGGCCAACAGTGCGGTTATGGGTGCCAATCTGATTCCAACCATTGCGTTGGGTATCCCCGGCAACCTGGCCGCGGCACTACTGATCGGTGCTTTCATCATTCATGGTATCACACCAGGCCCATTCATGATGATTGAGCATGGCGACCTTGTGTATTCGATGTTTGCCGCCATGCTGGTTGCCAATGTCTTCCATGCGATTATAGGACGCTTCGGAAGTCCTATTTGGGTTTTAGCGCTCAAGGCACCGATGGGGATCATCCTTTCAGTGGTGATCATTCTTTGTTCAGTGGGCGTTTATATACCAGCGCCCTCGCTATTCGAGATCGGAATGATGCTGGTATTCACAGGTCTGGGTTACATCATGCGCAAACTCGCCTTTTCCATCGTATCCTTTTTTATGGGATTTATGTTAGGGCCCATGTTGGAGCATTCTCTCAGGCAGACCATCAACCTGTATGGTGGGCTTTCCGTTCTGATTACAGAGCCGATCGCGCTTGTTTGCACATTGATTACCCTTTTCGTTATCTGGCGATCATACCGAGCTGCAAAAAAAGAGAAAAATGCTTAATAGATTCATTTGCAGATTGGAAACAACTTTATCACCGACCCTTAGGGTCTCTTATCAAAACAGCCATAGAATTTATCATTTGGGAAATCAAACTGTTAACTTGCTAAGATAATTATAGAATAATCATACTTATTAGACAATGAATGGAGATCACCATGAGTTTTGTTGACCCCGATCTGGTAGGTGAAATATGGCCAGCGGCTGCACCTTTTGATGATTCATCAAAATATGGTCGCATTGACTTCGGACCTACTGGGGTGTTTGAGGCCCGCAGCTTGCAAACCTTCAAGCTGGTTTATACCGCAGGACCTTATGGTATCGATGATACCGGTGCATTGAGGATTGTGTTTCGGTTCTCGTTAGATATCGGTGGTCTGCAAACCACAGATCCTGCGGCAAAAAATTATGTCAGCGCAAAGACGGGTAATGGAGCGAAATTGACGCTCACCTACAACCGATCAGGCCATATGCGCCCCCGCGACCGTGCTTTGACTGTATTTATTGCGGACGGCTTTTTAAGCGAGGGGGATACGATAACGGTTGTGTTTGGCGACACATCGGCTGGTTCTCCTGGTATGCAATTGCAGACATTCTGCGAATCCGCCTTTGAGTTTAAAGTTCTGGTGGATATCTATGCTACCGGCCACTTTGTACCCCTGCCGGATACTCCTACTATCCGGATCATTCCAGGCCCTCCGGCGCATTGGCGTGCTATTTTACCAACTTTGCGAAGAACTGGAGAAGTATTTTCTCTCGGCCTAAGGGCCGATGACGACTGGGGCAACCCCAGCTGCAACGAGACAGAAACATTGCGGATCGAATCAAATCTTCCCATAGAAAATCTTCCAGATCAGATTATTTTTCCTATAGGCCAGCGTAGTCTACGGATCGACAATATTGTTGCGCAAAATGAGGGTATCTATCGTATTCGGGTATACAATGATCAGAATGAACATCTGGTAGATGCCAATCCAATCGTTGTGCAAAATGATTCGCTTAACGCCTACTGGGGTGATCTGCACGGGCAGACTGGCGAGACCGCTGCTGTCGACACCGCCGAGGAATATTTCACCTTTGCCCGCGATTTGGCGTTTCTCGATGTAACCAGTCACCAGGGTAACGATTTTCAAATAAAGAATAATTTTTGGGCGCAACTAAACCAGTTAACGGCCGAGTTTGACCAGAAAAACAGGTTCGTCACTTTTCCTGGTTATGAATGGTCGGGCAATACCTGTATCGGCGGGGACCATAATGTTTTTTTTCGTCATGAAGGCCGCTCCATCCGGCGCTCCTCTCATGCATTGGTCGAAGATCAATCCGATATTGACAGTGATGCTCCCACCTTAAGAGAGCTGTTTACGGCATTAGCCGATGAAGATTGTGTGGTCTATGCCCATGTGGGTGGCCGGTACGCCAATACCGCCTATGCCCATGACCCCAGAATCGAGACAGCCATGGAGATCCATTCAGCCTGGGGCACGTTCGAGTGGCTGCTGACCGACGGTTTTTCACTGGGCCACCGCTGCGGTGTGGTTTGCAATAGTGATGACCACAAGTGCCGGCCTGGTGCCAGTCATCCCGGTGCTGCGGATTTCGGTACGTACGGTGGACTAACCTGTTTTTTGACTTCGGATCTTTCTAGAGATTCAATCTTTGATTGCTTGCGAAAACGCCATCACTACGGCACCACAGGCAACCGACTTCATCTCGATACACGGGTACGTTTTAAAACCAGCGCAAATTTTTACGAGCTGGATCCTAATGTCTACGAATCCTCCCCGAAAGTCGTTTCTGAGATTATGATGGGCGATATCGCTCAAACCAACGATGGTGTTGTTGATTTGTTTGTCGATGCAGTTGCTCATACACCTATTGAACGTGTCGAGGTTTTGAACGGAAAAGAGGTGGTGGAAACATTACGTGGCTATGACAGCAGTGAATTAGGAAACCGATTTCGGATTGTCTGGGGCGGGGCTAAGTATCGCGGCCGAGGTCGAAAGGTCAGATGGACCGGGAAAATGCGTCTTAAGAATGCTCGTATTATTCGCTTTGAAAGAATTAATGCGTGGAATCCGGAAAAGCTGTTCGAGCAACGAAGCGACAAAGAAGTCGTTTGGGACTCCATCACAACTGGTAACTTTGTCGGATTTGATATCTGGCTTGATAATGTAAGCAATGGCCAAATGGTATTGGAGACCAATTATGTGGGTACCACACTTTCTCTTGATGAGATCGGTCTTAAAGACACCATTTTTGAGGCCGACGGCCTGGAAAGACGACTTCGGGTGTATCGCATGCCACAGATCAATAATGTGTTTGAAATTCGTGATACGGTGCCGGTAGTGTTGAAGCCCAAAGGAGATAATCCCCTTTGGGTTCGTGTTACCACGGATGATGGCTACAATGCTTGGAGTAGTCCTATCTTTGTATATAAAGAAAAGTGATTCTCGCCTTTTCTCCATTATCCTGATTGCCCGATTGCAAACAACTAATACAAAGGAAGGTGTTATGTATAAAAATATCCTGATTCCCTTGGATGGTTCAAAATTGGCAGAATGTGTACTTTCGCATGTGGAGGGGCTTACTTCCAATTGTCGAGTAAAAACCATTACTTTTGTGCGGGTTGTAAAACCAGCAGGTTTCTTATCGATAGCACAAAATGTCGATGCAGAATCGGAACCGAAAGAGTATGAAAGTATGATGATAAATTTGGATCGTATCGAAGAAAAGAGAGTTTCAATGGCAGCCAGATATCTTGAAGGAATAGTAAACCGGTTTAAACAGAATGGAATTGAATACAAGAAAGAGGTACTGGTCGGGAAAATATCAAAGAACATAATAAAGTATGCTGAATCGCATGGCATCGATTTGATCCTTATGGCAACCCACGGTCGATCCGGGGTAAAACGCTGGTTGCACGGGAGAACTGCTGATATGCTTCTTAGACTTTCCAGGATCCCGATTTTGAGTGTTCGACCAGATGGCATAATCAGCAGAGGGAAAGCCTAAAATTTCCTGATCTATACTTCATGCATTCCATAGCGAGATGAGCTGGCAAGGGGTCTTACGGACCGCGGCCGATTATGAAAACCCCACCGACGCAGATCAAATGCGGGGTGATCCCCTTGGCTAATTGAAATGACTTTGCGAGGTAATTCAGGCTAAAGGAGGAAATACGATGAACATTCACGGTAGCTGTAAGTCCGAATTCGGTCCGGTCAGGGACGCTTTTGCAGCCAATTTCACCGAATCCGGGGAGGTCGGAGCCAGGGTTGCCATTATCCGCGACGGAGAAACCGTAGTCGATCTATGGGGCGGCTACACCACCGAAGCCCGGGAAGTGGAATGGGACCAGGACACCTTGGTCTGCTGCATGTCGGTTAGCAAAGGTGCCACCGCCTTGGCCGCCCATCTGTTGGCCGACCGCGGCTTGCTGGAATACGATGCCCCAGTGGCCCGCTATTGGCCTGAGTTCGCCCAAAACGGCAAGGAAAACCTGACCGTCCGTCAGGCTCTCAGCCATCGCACCTCATTAGGGATAATCGAGGCGGCCGAACCGGGCGACATCCTCGTCTGGGAGGTGTTCACAGAAAAGATCGCCGCACAGGCCCCCAACTGGGAACCTAACACCAACGAAACCTATCACGTCATGACTTTCGGATTCATCGTCGGCGAGATCGTCCGGCGCATCGACGGCCGACCCATCAAGCAATTTATAACCGAGGAGTTGGCCGCGCCTCTGGAGGCAGACTTCATTCTCGGCTGCTCAGATGAGGATCTGCGCCGCACCGTGCCGCAGATTATGAACCCTGACAATGAAATGATGTCCGGCGGCCTAATCAATGAAAAAACCCTGCCGCTGTTTTCCGCCCTACCGGCCGATCCACTCTTCATGGGCTCACCGGAGTTTCTGAAGACGGTCATTCCTTCGGCCAGCGGAGTTTCCAACGCTCTGGGCCTTGCCCGGCTGTTCGCTCCCGTAGCCTGTAGTGGTGAGTACAACGGCATTATGATGTACAAACCGGAAACTGTCATGGCCATGTCCGAAGAACAGTGGCACCATCCGGACTATCTGTTGGGCAACGATTTCCGGGTCGCCCTAGGCCTGTTATTGAACATCCCCTTCAATTACTTTGGTCTAGATGGCAATATTGGTTCTGCCGGTGCAGGCGGCTACACCGTTTTCGCAGATCCGGAAAACAGGATAGCTTTTGGCTATACCCCCAACCGCTTCACCACCGGGCCCGGTTTGGGGCAGGAAAGTGCCCGGTTGGTTGATGCATTTTACAGTTGTCTGTGAGCCAAACCCGGGTGAGCATTTCGGATTCAGCCATGGAGAGTGGGGAAACCTTTTAGCCTATCTTGTTTCGGTAGTGTTGGAGGAGGAGGGGCAAATTACCGGCTGATCCAGCCCAAGCAAATATACAGAGGCGACTGATCCCGTCGAGAGCCTCGGGAAGTACTAAATGGAACCTTGTGGGTTCTTCTCACTGAAGCCTAATGGAAAGATCTATCGGCCCGGTATCCCCTTAAATCGACCTGCCATCGTTGGCACTAAAATGATCTCACGATGGTGTTTTTGCCAAAATCCTCCTGGCTCTTACCGAGAATCTAACGGATCGAGGAGACCTCGACATCGGGGAACTTTTATAGACAGCTCTCTCTCGCCGGCCAAAAAAGAGGATCTGTCGTTGGGAAAACTAAACATGGTATTAAATACCACTAACAAATTAAGATCGAATTTGGATATATCCATTTCATTTATGCGTCAAATAAAATCATTTCATTGGAATTTATAAATTCTTCTTTGTAATCTCTAATCAATATCCCCAATTGAATCTAAACGCAACCATAAGGAGGAGATCGTGTTAAAATCAGATGGCTATATTCAACTGGAAAACCAATACGGCGCTCAAAATTATAAGCCCCTGGATGTGGTTTTGACGCGCGGTGAAGGGGTCTGGGTGTGGGATGTTGAAGGCAACAAATATCTGGACTGTCTTTCTTCCTACTCAGCTGTGAATCAGGGGCACTGTCACCCGAAAATCATGCAGACGATGATTGATCAATCCCGGAAGCTGACTTTGACATCGAGAGCTTTTCGAAACGATCAGCTGGGGTTATTTTATCAGGAACTGTGCGAACTGACAAACTCTCATAAAGTATTGCCCATGAACAGCGGGGCCGAGGCCGTGGAGACTGTGATCAAGACTGTTCGCAAATGGGGATACAACATCAAGGGGGTCCCTAAGGATAAGGCAGAAATCATCGTCTGCGCAAACAACTTTCACGGCCGTACCATTACCATTGTCGGATTCAGCACGGACGAGAGCTCACGGGCGGGATTCGGGCCGTTTACGCCTGGTTTTAAAATCATTCCTTTCGGTGATACCTACGCTCTTGAAGCTGCGATTACATCGAATACCGTCGGATTCATGGTGGAGCCCATTCAGGGTGAAGCTGGTGTGATGATCCCACCGGCGGGTTACCTCAGGGAAGCCAAAGCCATCTGCCGAAAGCACAATGTGGTTTTAATCCTGGATGAGATACAGACAGGCCTAGGCCGCACAGGTAAGATACTTGCAGAGGAACATGACGGTATCGAGGCGGACCTGACGCTGATCGGTAAAGCACTTTCAGGTGGCTTCTATCCGGTATCTGCAGTGTTGTCCAACACGGAAGTAATGGGTGTGCTGCAGCCCGGAGAGCACGGCAGTACTTTCGGCGGCAATCCCCTAGCTTGTGCGGTTGCTCGAATGGCGATGAAGGTGTTGATTGAAGAGGGGATGGTTGAAAATGCGGCAGAAATGGGCAGCTATTTTTTAAACGGATTGAACCAGATAAGCAATCCGTTGATCAGGGAAATCCGTGGAAAAGGACTAATGATCGGTATGGAGTTATTACCCGAAGCCGGTGGCGCTCACCAATATTGTGT
>Ga0233414_10000154_pt1 | contig 30126 bp, 50 predicted proteins | sample Na_anoxic_10_MG_FD_189020 | JGI IMG/M metagenome (GOLD analysis project Ga0233414, IMG submission 189020) | Seawater microbial communities from Saanich Inlet, British Columbia, Canada - Na_anoxic_10_MG | ecosystem: Environmental > Aquatic > Marine > Inlet | place: Canada: British Columbia... | reverse complement strand
CCCATAGTCTCAGGCTCTTCTTTAACAATACGACCATCTTCCTGACCAAACTGCTCAGTCTTACCTGAAGTAGACTTCTTACGCATTTGTCTCTGTAAGAAACCATCAGGGTCATTCATCTGTTTAATCATTGCTCTATTATTAGCTTCATTATTAAAGCCAGTTTCTTCAGAGTATATCTCAGGTCTTCCTAAATCTACCTTCTCAAAGTCACCATCTTTATTTCTATTACCCATAAGACCAATAGCTGTAGCAGCTCCTGCTGTAGTTCCTGCTTTAACTGCTCTGTCCTTTGTAACTTTATCAGACATAGACTTATATCTATCAGCTGTCTTATTAGCAATAGATGGTCGTAAGTTAGAATCTTTAAGAGTTCTTGAAGCACCTTTAACAACTGGACCTTCAACACCACGATTAGCTTTCTGATTAGCTTTAAGAGACTTACTAGCAAGGACTTTATTAGCTAACTTCTTAGCACCTTCTTTAAACATACCACCTTTACCACCACCTGCCATACCTATAAGCATAGGGTCAATATTACCTGAAGTATCAATAGTAACTACATCTCTACCAGGTCCTTCATACTCAGGATTAATACCTGCTAATTGGAAGTCAGGGTCATTCATGTCAACCATACTACTATCAACACCTTCAGTAGGAGTACCGCCTCGTTGTTCTTTATAATACTCAATCATGTCATTGATTTCGTAATCATCTATTAGGTCTGCTTCAGAGATACCAAACTCTTCTGATGTCGCCTTTAAATCATTATTCTCTAGGAAGTCAATTATCTCATCACGTAACATCTCACTTATCTCTGTCATCTTATTTCTCCGTTTAAATTAGTCGTATTTACCTTTAGATTCTTTACCATATTGAGGGAAGCCAAAGAAGCCACCAAATGTTCTCTCAAACTTCTCACTCCAACTCAATGAAGTGTCAAACATAGGCTTGGTTACAATAGGTACCATCTTACCGAATAACCACTTACCTGTGTGTGACGTTCCATCTGGGTCAACAATAGAAGGTCCCATTGGGAATCCCTTCTTCATTGAGAACCACTGTTTGTTAAACATACCTTCTACTAAAGACTTAGGCATAATAGAGGCTTTATTTAGCAATGTATGTTGAGGGTGTTGTAGCCAGTGAATAGGTTCAGCAATCTGCTTAGAGATTATCATTGATTCACCATTACCTAAGTTCATTTTATGAGACTGCTCACCAAACCAGAAGTCTGTTAAACCATCCATTGTAGGTTCAGGGTTATCAAACATGGCATTATTAGCTTCAGACATTGCCCACCATAGACCTGAAGTAATCAATGAAGCCCTGCCTGTATAAGCTGCATACATCTTAAATGATGACGCAAGCATACGTCCTTCTTTAGACTTCCAAGCGGCTGTATCACCTTTATGGAAAGCTTTAATAAAACCTTTACTGTAAGAGTAGCCTGAAGTAAATGTGTTAGCTACAATCCTGATATTAGATATAGTCCAGTCAGGTGCAAACAAACCAAGGTTCAACCATCTACGTTTATTAACAGGTAGTAAGCCTGCTAACTTATCAGCAACCTTACCTCTTAGTTTATCTGGATTACTAGAAGCATAAGTATATAAGCGATGACCAAAGTCGTTCCAATCAAGAGAACCGTAAGCATCGTTAGCGAACCTACCAGCTAACTGACTCGCTTGTATTTGCAGGTCTTTATCGTTAATATCAAAACCTTGACTCTGCCAATCATCTAAAGTCTTCTGTCTTTTCTGAATATAAGTAGCTACTTTAAATCTATCGTGGAAGTATTCCCAAGTTAGGTAATCTGTTTTCTCAAACACCTTAGTCATACCTTTACCAACAAAGCCCATCTTAGCAGCTAACTCTTCGAAGTCTTCAAAACCAGCGTTAACTAAGTCTGCTTTCTTAACATTAATAACCTCTAGCCCCCCGTTCCTGATAGCCTCTTCAACAATCTCATTGAACTCAGCACTCCCTAGTTTAAGGTCTGAGAAATCTGCCTGTCTAAAGATAGTATCCCCATTCTCATCTTTCATTATATTACCATCTTTATCTTTGACAGTAATCTTACCACCGAGAGGTTTACTGGTTAAACCAGCACGTCCTAATGAGTAAGCTGCTGACATCACAAGAGCTTGCGCATGGAATAGAGAACCGAATACAAACAAACGCTTAAGACCATTGTTTAGTTTAAGGATACCTTCCATAACCTCACCTGCTCCGCCTCTTCTAAGTAAAGCAAACTGGTCATCAATCATAGGTTTAATATCACTATGGGCAACATAACCTTTAAGAGTAGGGTGGTCAAATTCCTCATAATGTAACGCCTCTTGAGGACTTAAGCCTCCATCTTTAGCATCTGTCTTCCTTAAGTCGTGGAAAGCTTCTCTAGACATTAGAGCGGGTAAGTGACGTACACCAGTAGGATTTAAACTTAAATCAAACAATGAGTTAATTAAGTTACGACCATAAATAGTACGAGTCATTGACTGTGTATATAACTGTAGGGCTTTAATAGGGTCAACTACAATATTCTTATCTGTATGCTCCCGTATCCAAGCATTAGTTTGCTTTAAAGTTCTTTCTTTTACACTCTTAGATTCCTTAAGGTAAATATCAACTAACGCTTGGATATCCTTCTCAGTAAGGTTCTTGTCAAAGATATGAGGGAAGTAGTTATTAAGGAAAGCTCCTGTAGTATCTTTATCTAAGGCACCAAACTTGATTCCAGTAACACTACCTTTAGGTCTAAGTATTCCTATACCTACTGCCTCCTCACCAATAATATCAAGGAGAGCTACTATCTTATTCTTAACTTCTAACTCTCTACCTTCTAATTTAATAGTAGGGTCTTCTATAGCATCAATTAACTTCATGCCTTTGTCTGGATCATCAAACACTTCAGCTACTTCCTTAAGAGCTTCTTGTACCTGAAACTCAAATATCTTACTATTTCTAGAGAAAGCACCTATATCTCTAGCCAAGCTAACTTTAATCTTCATAACAGAAGCCTTAAGACTATTAGATGTTAAAGCTTTATAAACACGAGGGCCTGCTAAGATAGCCGCTGCACCTAAAGCAGTACCATATAACTTCTCATCATCTGCATCTGTTGCGGCATAACCTAAAACCGCTCCAGCTGCTAATGCTTTCTTAGGATGCTCTTCTAAAGTCTTACCTATGATACCTGGTGTAGGTGCTGGAGCTTCTTCCGCTTCACCTTCAACTTCTTTCCTTTGTTGTTTAATCTTATTAGCTTCTAATTGTTCAGGGGTTAATTGAGTAGCAGCCTCTATCTCCTTCATAGGAGTAGGACCTCTAAAGTTAGCATCAGCTCTATTTAGTTCATCTAGAGCTAATTGAAAAGCTTGCTGGTCTACTTCTTGAGGGGTTAATGTTTTACCTACATCATTAGAAGCTACAGTCTCTCTTGCTTTATCCTGAGCAATCCTCATCATACGATAAGCATCATAGTTTCTTAAGTTGTTAGCTTGTCTAGAAGTTAAATCATCTATACCACGCCAAGGTAATCCTTTAGCCTCGGCTTCATCTAATTCCTTTAGCAACCGCTTATGCTCCAACGCCATTGCCTTTTCATCTACAATAGTCTGAATACGTCCATCTATAGAGGTAGTAGTAATTAAAGCAGGTCCATCACCTGATTCACCCGCTATAGACTTAATATCATGTTCTACATCTTTTAGGATAGAAGTCTCTTGAGCTTGTTGTGTTACCTGCGTAGAATCATCATCCTCTGCTGCTTTTCTAATGTTCTGAGCAGCGTCTCTAGTTTCTTTTGTAACTGCCTTTTTAAGACCTGAGCCACCTTTACCTGTAGCTGCTATACTTTCAGCAACAGCAGCTTCAATCTTAGATAACTGACTACCACTATATAATAAACCAGCACCACCTAAGATACCAAAGGCTCCACCAAATTGAGCGCCCATCCAAACATCTTCTGATTTAGGAGTACCTTGCTCTAAGGCAGAGTAGGCTGCTTCATACCCAGCACCAGCTATAGCACCTGCACCTACACCAGTACCCATACGAGTTAGACCTCTTGTAGCTTTACCTTGAATCTTACCTAGACGGGTATTAACCTTATTTACTATATCTGATATTTTAAGAGTCTTAGATGTCATCCCTAAGAGTTTAGCTACTCCAAAGAAAGGAGAGTCTTTAACTAACTCGCCTGTTACAACACCTCCAGCATAAGAAGGATTATCAACAAAGACTTTCAATAGCGACATTAGACCTTCTTCATCATCAGTTTCTACTCCCCACCTATCATTAAATGAGTTACCCTCCTCATCCATAGGAGCATCTAAGTTACCATCTAAGTTGTTATGTACAAATGCTAGTTCACTTTTAATAGCTTCCATCCTAGCTAAAGTCTCAGAAGCGTCAGAGTGTTCAGCATCTGTTAAACCACCCCTAGAATCTGCTATTTGTTGGTAATAATCATACCTATCTTGTAATTGGTTATACTCATAATCAATAGCATTACGTTGTACGAACCACTCTTCTTGTTGTTCACCGCTAGCTAACTTACTAGCTAGTAAACCAAAGAGACCAGATGTCCACCACGCTCCCTGAGATTCATGGTCTCCTGTAAAACCTTTATAGAATGAAAGTTCTCTAGTAGGTGGTTGGTATCCTACATCCCCAAGGGTCTCTCTTACAGAAGGTATTGGCATTATTTCTTCTTAGCTTTATGTTGCTTATAATAGTCTAAAGCAGCTTTAGTACGATTCTTAGAATTTAATATCTCATCTAAAGCCTTAGGATTACCTGCGAAATGGTTATGACCATCTCTACTGATAAACCAGTCACTTGCCTCTTCAGCTGTGCTTCTAGTTTTATCCCCTGCCACAGTACCTGTGAATAAGTTACCGAAGTCAGATAATGAACTTGAGATTGCATTAACACTAGATGTGACCGCATCTTGTAAGTTACCAAGGGTAGCATCGTACACAGGCATACTAGATAAAGGGTCTGTATCATAGTCAAATACAGCCCCTGGTTTAATTCTAGAGCCTAAGGCATCTATTTCCCTAGTACGTTTGTTCTTTTCCCATTGTAAACCTACTCTAGATGCTTGAGGATTCTGTTCTTGTACATGAGTAGTAGTAGTATCTGTAATTATCTTAGGTTTATCCTTAACATTGTCTCCTGATTTAGGCATTGGCTTTAAGTCTTCATAAGAATTAAAGTCTGTTAGAGCGTGTTGCTTGAAATAAGCAGACTTAGTCCTCTCTAGGTACTTTGAAAAGTTAGAGTTAATATCAGATACTAATCCTTTATCTACCTCACCATCAGCATCTAAAGAATAAGCTCGTATTGCATTTAATAAATCAGTATCGTTCTTAATATTAGCAGAGGATTGAGGGGTTAACCCTAACTGTTGCTCTGCGAATAACTGTAAAGCGTCTAAACGTCCACCATGAGTCCAAGCTTTATTCAACTTACCTACGTTACGTGTCTCAGTAAGAGCAAGTTCCTTAGTTTCATAGTCTTGATTCATCTTAGAATACTTATGATAAGCATCAGTATCAATACCCCTAATCTGTTCTAAAGCGGCTCTACGCCCTTCAGGTGTATCATAATCAGCATCTTGTAAGATAGAACCAATAACCTCTTCCTTATTCTGAAGACCAAGCATACCTCTAAAACCTGTACCTAATGTATCCATAGAAGGTTGTAAGTCTTTCTGACTTAAATAAAACATACCATCTGGTGTAAATGCCATAATATTCTCCTACCTTAAATTAAAGCCAGCCATAGGTGCTTGGCCATATAACATACCACCAGTAGTAGCGCCTGTAGTAGATGTACCAAAGGTAGGGAAATAACCTGAACCCATGAAACCACCACCATTAGGTTGTTGTATTAAACCACTTAACTGGTTAGCCATACCTAAAGCCGTGTTAGCTTGGGATGCACCTCGAGCTTGAGCAGCTTGAGCTGATAACTGAGCAGAAGTACCAGCTATAGAACCCATGCCAGTACCAATACCTCTACCTGTCTCAGCGTACTTCTGAGGCATCTGACCAATAGATTCAGCCATACCTAAATCAGTAGCTGCTCTGCCTCTATAAGTATCAATCAGACCTTGAGCCTTCTCTAAACCACCATACTGTGCTTGTAAATCTACTTGAGCTTGAGCCTTACGTAGAGCTTCTGTCTGAGCAGCTCCACCACTTGAACCAAACATACCTTGGCCTAGTAATCTCTTCTCTAAATCTAATCTATCTTTCTCTTGGTCAGGTGCATAAAGAGCCTTCTGCTGTTCATAGAACTTCTGACCAGCTGCATAAGGGTCTGCTTCCATACCAGCAATATAACCACGTTGGTCTTTAGCTCCCTGCATAGCAAGGTCATACTCAGACTGCCAAGGTTGAGATAAAGACATATCAAGCTGTCTGCCTTCTTCATCATATTCAGCTTCACCGAAGGCACCTTTAACATCCCAAGGTAATGACCTTTGATAAGCTAGCTCAGCCTCCCTTGAAGCTGCATCCGAAGCTGCTGCTTGTGACTTCCTTGCACTTCTTTGACCAAGTAAACTAATACCTCCGCCTATGGCACTTCCTATATCAGGCATGACTTACCTCCTTCTTTAATTCATCCACACTCTCGATGTAACTTCTCCAAATACTTACTGACATATCTCTACCCCATTGACGACCACCTATCAAGGTAGCACATAAAACAAACAGTTGATAGAGTTCAGCTCTCAGCATATAAGCTTTATCAACATCATTAACTTCTTTCTCTTTCTCAAAGACATTAGCTGTATGCCACTTGAGTATTATATTCTGCATCATAGGTGCTATATCTCTTTGATTAACTGCATAGAAGGGATTCATAGGCATATCTACCATTAAGAATGTAAACACATCATTAATCTCTTCATCCTTTAATTCATTATCTTTATCAATTAAGTCATCCCATAAGTGAATAGCTTTAATCATATCTAAACAAAACACTATAGCATTAGAGTTTCCTATTAACCAGTAGTTAAGGTTCTCTTTAAATGTAGGTAATTGTTCATCTAGGTCTTTCATTTAAGCTGTTCTCTTCCACATATATACAGTGATATATGGGTTCATAATGCTGTGTGATGAACCACTACCCGTAGACGAAGTAGTCATACTTTGACTAGCTCCCGTGCCTGATGCGTAAGTGTTATTAGCGCCTAGTAAGTTAGTACCATAATCATTACCACCAGAGTATTCACCAGCCGCCCAGTTATGATTATGTGACGGCATTTCAGCTGTTGTTAATGTATGTGTTTTAGCACCACCAGTTTCTTCAACAGTATCAAAGTCTGTATCACCAGTATCAACACCCATTATCATTTTACCTGCTGCAAATGAGACCCATGTAGTGCCACCGATAACCGCTACAACGGCTGCTGAATTAGCATAAGCGGTAACAGTAGTAAAAATAGCTCCTACTGGATAAACAGCTGACAAATCAACTGCTGCAACTGCTGTAGTTACGTATGCTGTAGTGGCTACCTGTGTAGTGTTAGTTCCAGCTGTAGCTGTAGTAGCACTAAACGATTCAGTGGCTGAACCATTGACATCAGCCTTTGTATTAACAGCGGTTTGAACAGTTGTAAATTCTGTATTAAAGTCTGCACCTGATATTACTTTAGCTGAGTCTGAATCCGATAAGGCATCCTTACCAGACCATGCAACGGCAATAGTATAATTACTCATCGTATTTTTCCTTCTTTATATAATAATGTTAAGTCTTGTAATGAAGCTGTATAACCAGCCGTCTCAGCACTCATTTCTAATTGTAAGAACTTAGCGCTTCCTGATAAAGGTATATTGTATTCTCTTAAACCATAGATAGGGGCATACTTAGCAGCACCAAATAATGATGTAGAAGCTCCCCATAAAGCAGAAGTACCTGATGATGTAGGATTAAGTGTAAAGCCAAGTGAAAGTGAAGGTGTAACACTAAAGTCTTTGTACCATTGTAAGCCGACATTAGTTCCTGGTCCACCGCTGATAACTGCTTTAAGTTTCTTTAATAAAGAAGCTATAACTGAATTACCTAAGTCAATCCATATAGTTTTAAACTTACCGTTATAAGGAATTGAAGTATAAGTACCACCGCTTACATAAGTTTTATCATAGTAGCCTTCATAGGTAGCAATAGAGCCTGCTTCCTGACCAACCAAGAAGCCTTGAGTTGCAGAGTAGAACAAAGAAGTCGGAGACCTCTCACCTGAGAAAGACCAAGTAGTAATACGAGGAGCATCATTAGGTGTCTTATGCTTAATGTCAAAGACATAAGTAAGACCTAGAGCAATAAAGGTAACAACTAACACGCCTTCACTCTCATTATAAATAGACTTAATAGTAGTATCAGCAGCAATGTTCCTAACAATAGTGTCTTTAATGTTTAGAGACAGGTCTGTTAAAGGTAGCTTATCTTTCTCAGTAGTTCTGAATAATGAACGTAAGCCAGTATCTGACATGAACATTAAGTCATCACCTACAGCAACAACAGAATCTCTTGATACACAACCGACACCACGAATAACTTCATCGAGTGACATAGTATCAGGGTCAGCAGGCCCAGTATAGATAATAATGTTATGTCTTCCGAAGATGACTAACTTACCATAGAAAGGAGCAACAGCTACAATCTCATCACTATCCCATACTGTATGTAAATCAATATAACCAGCAGCACCCGAACCCCACTTATGAGCGTTCAATGTATCTGAATATAAAAGAGTTCCTTTGTCTTGCGCACAGCCACCAACCCACATTCTTCCGTAGAACGCCATGCCACAGCTTGGATTCATTACAGTAATAAGAGAAGCAGCTGTAGCGTTATAACCAGATGTTGAGCTAATAGGAAGCCAAGTACCAGAATCAAACTCCATCATCTCATGAGCAGCTTGCATACAATAAAGCTCATCTCTAAGAGGAGATATCTCCCAATCAGAAGCAGTCCCACTAGGAACAGCATAAACATTTGTCCAAGGAGCGTCAGGTGTTGTAAAGTCAACCGTGTACATATTAGTACCTACACCTGCTACAACTACACCAGCTTCATTCTCACCTATAGAACCAATAGGTAACGTAGTAGCTAAGACCTTCTGCTTAAATCCTTTTCTAAAAGAGATACGACCTGATTCTCTAAGTACAATATTCTCAGCAGCAGTTAACCAACTAGCATCTAAGGTAGTAGGGTTAGCTTGAGTATTAAGCCCGTTAATACCTATGTTATCTAAAGGTTTATATGATAACTGCTTAGCCATTACTTAACAAACCACTCTGATTCGTATTGAGTATTACCACTATCTAACATAATAGCTTGGTTTAAAGACTCTGAGGTTTCTTGAGCTACAACACTGGTCTGTGAACCACCATCCTCACCACGCTCAGCAATAGCTCTAGCCCATGCTCCTAAGACAACAGGCTTCTCAGGTATCTTAATAGTAGTAGAAGCTGTCTTTAATTCATCTTGGTATTTAACTATGTCAAATGAAATAGTCTGTACTGAATTAGGTTTAGGTTCTAAATCTACTTTAAGATTGTTAGAAGAGTCAGCACCGTTGAAAGCATAGTACAAAGGCTCACCTGAGTTCGCACTAGGATAAAGCGTGGAGTTGATATACTGTCTTGATACTTGTACTAGATTAATACCAGTAGCTTGATTAATAACATCAATAATCTTAATCTCTTGACCAGAGGATAGGTTGTAGTTTCTAGTACCAGATACGGTAGCTACATCTACAGTTTCACGTAGGACTAACCAGTCATGATATGATTCTATGTTACGTTTAGAGTCATTAATCAGTGAGCCAATAACCTTTTGATAGTCAGTTACTGTTGTACTATCATTGATATTACCCGACCAATCGGTAGCAATGGTGTCTTCTCTCAACCTGATTAGGACTTCATTAATGAGTTCTCTAAAGGTCATAAGGTTCTCCGTTTGTTGACATTATAATACTAAATTAGTAGTTAAATCAACTACTTAGCTTTCTTTTTCTTGCTTTGTTTAGCAGGTGCTTTCTTAGCAGGTGCTTTAGGCATTTCATATCTTAACATTCTCTTCTCCTATTTATTACAATTACAATCACATACTAATGTCTGTGGCTGTGCTTTCGTTACATCTTGAGCAGGAAACATCATCTTACTACCTGCTTGGTACATCTGTTGTGGCATATTAAAGAAAGCATAAGTACCAAGTGATATCACCATTGCTAGGTACATCACTATGTATTTATTCATTACTTAACACTCCTTAGTTTATTACTTAACATCATAACCTCTACAACCCTTGATGTATATACATTCATTACTTTTCTGAACATTGCTTACTTGACCTGTTCGATTTCATTAGATGTTGAACATAACGCCATACAGGGTGTTGTGCAGTACCAAAGTTAATCTTAACCACCATATCCAAGCATATTAGCAATCACTACTACAACAAAGAAAGCAATAATAAACTTAGTTACTGTATTCAATCCTTTAATCTTTTCAATTAAATCAGTCATCTTTTCTTCTCCCATACTTAACTTTAGCTTGGTTGTAACCCCATCGTTTGATGAAAGGTACAGCAATTAAAGTTATTAACAAATAAGCAATTCCACCGTATAGTAGATTCATAAACAATGATTCTGCTACATAAGCAACTGCTTGCTCTTTACTTTCTATCTGCTCAACACTAAGTTGCTCAGGGATTAATTCATCATACGCCATCGAGGTAGCTAAGTTAGCAATAGCAGGTATAGGTCCTGCAACTAAATAAGCCACACTTGTGGTGGTACCAGTCTTAGCAATATTCCTAAACTCCAGGGAACTACATCCCATTAAGGACAGTGCCAAATAAACTACTACTAAACGCCTAACCATTTGTCTAGTCTAGAGATGAACTTATTACAGAGGTACTTAATCTTATTCAGTAAGGTCAACTTAATGTAGCGCCCCTTGCTGTCTCTTACTTTTTGATTAGTCCTTGCCATTACTTATCAATCCTCATATGTTTCCATATTTGGTCTATCTTCTTAGATTGCTCAGTAATCATAGCCTTAATCTCACTTGCTTCAGTCTTGTAGTCAGATTTAAGTACATAGTCTCTAGGCATGTTAGATTGACAATTATTCATCGTATGCTCAAGTTCTTTAACATCAGCCACTAGGTTCTTAACAACCCATGCGCTGATTGTAGATAGCGCGCCAACTGATGCTAGTATTATTTCTGAGAGTTCCATTCATAGTCCTTATTCTTCTAAAGTAACTAAAACCCAATTTATTGTTTCTTCATCCCACCTATATGCTTTATCGTCTTCAGGATAAGGTATAGGTGCTTCCCATCGACAAGTTTCTTCATCTAGTACCCAAGAAGGATAAGGCTTAGGTGAAATAAAAGCATCTCTAGCAGGGTCATAAGTATCACCCATACCTGCATAATTCTTTCTCATATTACCATTATATGAAGTCTGTACCCAAGTACCACCTAATAGGTCAGTACAGAATTGAGTACCTACATCTTCTGATTCAACGCCTAGGTCATCAAGAATGTCGCTATTATCTACAACGATTACTTGAGTTACTAGGTCGTTTTCTATCTGTGCAAAATGTGCCATATAATCTCCTATTGATATTGATATCTAATAATAACAACACCCGAACCACCAGCACCTGATGTGGCAGTATGTCCACCACCACCACCACCTGAGCCTTTGTTAGTAGTTCCTGATGTACCACTCGTGCCTATAGCATTCCCTGTGCCTCCTCCACCAGAACCGCCTGAAGCACCTGAATCCCACCCCATACCGCCGCCACCTCCTGCGTAAGTTACTGATGAACCAGAGATTGAACTTGCTAAACCTGAACCACCCGAACCGCCAGTATTACCGCTAGCTGCAATTCCTGATGAGCCTTTACCACCACCACCGCCACCAGCTAGACGTAATCCAAAACCACCACTATTTCCTTGACCTGAAGTACCTGCTCCACCTGAAAGAGTACCACCACTAGCAGGAACGCCGCCTCCTCCACCAGAACCGCCTGAAGCACCTGTCGCAGCACCACCACCAGCACCACCACCTGTAGATGAAGCAGAACTGAAGGTAGAAGTATTACCATTTGTGCCTGATACGGTTGAACCGCTACTGCTCGCACCACCACCACCTACTGTGATGCTGTAGCTAGTAGCAGATACATTTAAAGATGATGTTCGATAGCCGCCAGCACCGCCACCGCCTTCTGCGCCGCCAGAAGCACCACCAGCAATAACTAAGTATTCAACAGACGGACTAGAGCCTACCGCACTAACAGAGAATGTTCCTGAACCCGTGAACGTGTGTATCTTGTAATTACCAGACGTAGTTATAGTTCCGCCAGTGGCTACTGTATAAGGAGGTGTAGTAGTCCAACTAGTAGTCCAAGAGGTTGTATATGAAGTGCTTTGACTTGTTGTACGACTCGTAGTCCAAGAGGTAGTCCAAGAAGTTGTCCAAGAAGTGGTCGTACTTTGGCTCGTGGCACGACTTGTATTATATGAAGTAGTCCAAGAAGTTGTAGTTGATTGGCTCGTACTTTTGCTAGTTGTATATGAAGTAGTCCAAGATGTTGTGGTTGATAGACTTGTACTCTTACTTGTTGTAAGAGATGTACTTTTCATCTTATTCCAAACTTTAACTCCACCGTGGAATACTCTAGTAATATCTGTACTGCCAAAGGTTACTTGGTCTAAATTATCAAAATCTATTGTTACTGGCATCTTTTACCTACTGAATTAAGGAAGTTATCTATCTTTGATTTGTAGTCATCTTTAGGGTTAAATATATTACTAATGCTAGAGTTACATAAAGCATTAAACATAGACTTCCTATCTTTATTATCTTTTGACCAGAATAAAGTATTTATTATAGGGGAATAAGCGCCCCTAAAGCTATGACCATCTTCCTCTATTGAATATAAATTCTTATCATTCATAGTTGCGTAAATTGCAGACTCAGATGCTGTTGTAGTATAGATGTTATCTGCCACATTGAATACATCATACAACCCATACTCAGCACCTATAAGTCTATCTTTAAAGATGCCTTTCATTATCTTGGTATCTTCTTTATTCATTATAGGGTGAACCTTGGCGTATGCTTTTTCTTTGGCAAGTTTAAGAAGTATGTTCTTATCGACTAAACTTCTAAGAATATTAGTACCAGGTAAGACTACCAACTTATCAATCTTCTTTATATTGAACTTCTTTTTAGGCGTGTACTTATCTATAGGGTCTGAGAACATCTCTGAATAGTCTTTATTGTCAGAACTGTTTCGCATAGCATCAATCAAGTAAGCGTTGTAGGCTTGTGTTGATTGAGGATAGGCAATAATAGAGCCAGCAATAAAACCATAACCAATAGATTTAAAAGATAAAGGTTCTTCTGCCATTGTATCGTGGGATAAATCAATACCTCTATTTTCACATTCAGATACAAGGTAACTCTCTACCTTTTCAACGTCTGAAAGATTATTTACCTTTACATTTAGCTTGTTAAAATGCTCAGTCATTAGCATTAGTCATACTCCGTCTGCCAACTTGTAGTCCAAGAGGTAGTCCACGTTGTTGTTGTGGACTGGCTTGTACTATGACTTGTTGTCCAGCTTGTTGTCCAACTTGTTGTTGTGGACTGGCTTGTGCTATGCGAAGTTGAGTACGTTGTAGTCCAAGAAGTTGTAGTTGATTGACTTGTAGTCGCACTTGTACTTTGACTTGTAGTCCACGATGTAGTCCAACTGGTGGTTCTACTGGTAGTCCTACTAGTGGTTCTGCTGGTAGTAGGCATCTTACGCTGTAATCGTTAAATGAGTGCCAGATAGTGACACCTTAATACCACCATAAGTGGTTGAAGTGGCTACTGGTAATGAATAATTATTAGCACTTGTAGCAATGCCATCTAATTTCTCATGGTCTGCGTTAGTAAAATCGTTAGTAGTTAAACCACCATCACCAACACTATAAGTAGTGTTTGTGTCAGGTAAGTTAGCAATGGTAATCTTCTTAGAGACTCCACTGTCATTGATTAGTAATTCCTCTGTACCAGCAGGGGTTGTTTTAGCAGTTAGTGCTGAGACTTTAATTGATGACATGGTTACTCCGTTCTATAATATGTAGGTTCAGATGTAGTAGAGGTTTCAGTTATAACATATACACCGTCCTCGGTTTCTATTTCTAATTCAGAAGATTCAATAGGGTCAAACTCCCGTAACCACTGCCTTCTATTAGCAAGCATCGCTAAGGTCTTTGACTTTCTCCAAGGTAATCTACTCATAATCTAAACAACTGTTTTCTTCTACCGTGTGCTTGACGCTCATCAAGCTCTAATAACTCATCTATAATCTTTTTAATCATTGGGGTTTGTTTGCGTTTAACTTGTGCGTCTTTTCTTGGGGCTATCTTACCAGTGTGTTGTTCATAAGTGCTTGATTTAGCTGAACTTTGTGAGTCACTTGGGGTTTTAGTTGAAGCGTGTTTTACTTCATACACTGTAGCTTCTATCTTCCCTTTCTCGTTGTTAGCTTTTAATTGTGAACCACCATAAGTAGGAGCTTTACCTTCCTTAGCTACAGGTTCTAGCTCTTCTTTATCATTAAACATATTCTCAAGCATCTCAACAATACCATCGACTTCATTCTCAGGTCTATCATCACCAGGGAAATATAACTGAAATTCTTTGATGTAATCTTCCATAGATACATAATCATCAGAATCTTCTTTTTGATTTGAGTATTGTTCGTTATACTCAGCTGTTATCACAGCGTTCCAGATAGAGCGTATCTTATCTTTAATTCTATCAAGCTCTAAACTACCACCAACAGACATAACAGGGGCAGTTGAATCTGATAATATATCTAAATGTGGGCTTCCGCAATTCATTAACTTCTCCTAGTCGTAGTTCTTACCTACAGTTTTATTTCTATGATTCTCTCTTAAATTCCACTTATGCCTATCAGCACCAAACGAACTATAGTCTTTACCATATTGGAAATTAGTACAGAAGGTTTGTTCATAGTAGGAAGGTTCTCCACAGTCAGAACAGACTTGTGGTTCTTCCCTATCATCGTACTTAACTATCGATGATGTGGCGTGATTGTTATTACACGTATAAGTAAATAATGGCATAACTAATTATAATTAATTCAGAATAACCCTCTCGTCTTGACAAGGGTTACGCTTAACTAACTATTAAGCTGACGGAACTGCGAACGCAACACCAGCATCATCACGGAGTTCTGCAACACCGTAGATAGTATCAGCAGTAAACAAGTCACCTAAGTATTCTTGTTTGTACTGAGTCTGTGAACGAACACCTACTTGTTCAGCAAATACTAACGCATCCTTATGCAACATTAAACCAATTCTAGCAGTAGTACCAGAAGAAGGTGTAACTGTTGGACAATTAGATGTTACGAAAACATCTACGCCATAGATTTGACCAATCTTACCAGTCTTAATCGCATCACCAGAACCAATGAACTGTTGCTCAGTGAATCGGTTGATACCTAACAAGTCGTTAGAAGCGATTGGTGGTAGAACGATAGCTCGATTATCCATAGGAACATCAGCATCGTCTAAAGTAAGAATCATTCTACGGATACCAGCATCTGTAATGTCAGTAGCACCACCACCTGAAGTAGAGCCATCAAATACAGTAGTACCATCACCACCTCGAACAGCTGTCTCCCATAGAGCAGCACCAGAGCCACCTACAGTACCACCTTGGAAACCTTCACCTAATGCAAATAAGCTATCATCTACTTGATTAGCTAGTGCGTGACCAGCATCATCAGTGTAGAACTTACGCATTGAAGCAAGTGATTGCACCTCAGCAATATCTTCGATTAATTTTGAATATTCATAGTGTTTGTCAATGCTTACATTAACAACACCAGCAGTATCTGCAATCAACGTAACTTGTGTTGATGCAGCTTTAACAGAAGCAGAGCCTCTAGCTGGTTTTGGAATATGAATAGTGTCACCTTTCTTACCTTTGTGTGACATTTTTGTAACTAAGTTAGCTAAAACTAAGTTTGTTTTGTACGCACCAATAACTTCATCCGACCAGAGTTCAGGGATGAAATTAGCTGACGTTGTAATCGTACTATGATTAGTACCTAAAGCCATTTTATTTCTCCTTATTGAGTTTTATATTATTTAACACGACCTTCTTGGTACGCTTGAGTTATCTCATCTGATAACGAGGCATACCTATTCGGGTCACTTACCTGAAGCTGAATTAAATCAGCTCTTCGGTACATTTTCTTACCTCCAACAGAGTCACCTGAGGAACGAGTCTCTGAACTGGTTTGTCGCATTGCCTTTTGCCTAGACTTCTTTTGCTGTTCTTTTACTTCTTTTGTTTTGCCAATCATTGATATTTGTTTCCAAGTACCTAGCAATTCATTTGCAGCATTAAAATCATAATCAGCATCAGCCTTGCGGAACAGTTCGGTACGAATACCACTCTCTCCTACCCACTTTTGAAAGTTACTATCACCAACAACATCCATGAAATCAGGGTGTGTTGCTTCTAGCTGAGTTAAGTTAGCACTTTGTGCCGACTTAACATTACCTTCTCTAGCTTTGATAATCTCTGGATGGTTCTCTATCGCTGAATTGACTGCCTTAGCAGGGTCATCGTAGAAAGTATCCTCGAAACTAACAGCTTCTTCCGTTGTTTCAGTAGCTTGATTAGCTTGTGATTGTGCAAGTAGTTGGTTAATCAACTGACGTTGGTCTCCAACCTCTTGCCCTTGCTTACCAAATGCCTTCTCGACATTCTGGTGCATATTTATCACATCTTCCAGTGACTTCCCAGCATACTTCTCAGGTGGAGAATATTCTGGTTCGGCTTGTATTTCTTGCTGAACCTCTTGTTCTACCACAGGAGTTTCTGTTACCTGTTCTGCTACACCTTCAGGTGCTGTATCTACTACTATACTCATTTTCTTGGTCTCCGCCCACATGGGGTTATGAAGTTATTTTATGATGGGTTTGTTTCCAAGTTATCCATCGCTAGTTTAGTTGCAGCTTCTAAGCTTAATAATAAACCTAGTTGTTGCAACTGACCCTTAGCGTGCCAAAGGTCTTGTTCATTTTTCATAGTGTCAACGTCTCGTACACTAATCTCAATGTTCTTTAATTCTCCCATCAGGTCTAACCAACCTTCTGTCTCGAATAATTCTAATCTATCTTTTAAGAATTGTTCATCAGTCTTCACTGATAAGTTCCTATGATAGGTGTCTTAGCTGCTGCTTCTCGAGCTTTAGCCATGTTTAATATAGTCTCTGACTTCAAATGCTCTACTTCTGGTACATTTCTAGCAGTCTCAGAGTTCTTATTCTGAATATCAGCTTTAGTTTTCTCTAATGCAATAGAATCTTTCTGTAATTTAAGTATCTTTTCTTGAATCTTAATCTCAGTAGGTGCAAGTTCTTGAGCTTCTGCATACCATTTAGAAGCTTTAGCTTTCTCTTCTTCAGCTTCAGCTTGAGTTTTAGCAATATCTGCTTGAGCTTGTTGCATCTGTAGTTGATGATGATACTCTTGCATCTGTTGTTGCTCAGGATTAGGTTGACTACCTTGCATAAGGGAATTAACAATCTGGTCTCTGTTATGAATAGAAGAGTTCTGCATCATAGCGAGTAAGATTACATTAAAAGCAGGTGAATCTTTAGGAATAGCTTGTAACATCTGTACCATCTGAGTCATTTCTAACTCTTTAGCCATGATTCCCATAGTTGAATAAGGTATGAACTTGTAATCATTAACAGGGTAACGCTCAACATCGAACTGAATCTTACGCCACATTGATTTATTAATCAAAGGAATAAGGAAAGTGTTCTGGAAATTCATTAATGTACGTTTCTGTCTCTTAATAGAAGCAGATTGTGCCATAGACATACCTGAAGAGGTAGCTCTATCAGCAGTACCAGCATCAGAAGAGCCAGTTCCCATCTGAATCATATTTTGAAGTGAGGCAACCTGAGTAAACGTGCTTTGGTCTGTGGTTCCCAAGTCCAAAGGCATTAAAGCTTCGCGTGGTGAACCATTAGTTAGTATTGTCTTACCAGGTCTAACCTCAAACTTAATACCACGAGGCAGTCTAGTTGCATCTGCTGCCATCATAGGTGTAGTTGTTAGGGCGAGAGAGTCAATTCTTGCTCTCATCTCAGCATCTAGTGCCTTTTGAGGGTTGTAACCTTTCTCACAAACACCTCTACCCCAGAATTTGTTAGGAACAATGTCATGTTGGTAACTTATAAACGGTCTATCTACCATCATGAAAGCATTTTCCTCTGCTCTTAGTATGTATTCGTCATTAACTAAAGTAACGACAGCTTCAACAAGCTCATCTTTCTTAGTGTATTCAAAATCATCTTGGTCTTTCTTAGGTTTTAAGAATCGCTTAGGTACAAGCCCCCAGTATTCTGTAATCTTAACGGAATCTGACTCATCCGCCTGTTTCATCTCAGGGTCATAGCCAAATCTAATAGTATCGTAGTCACCATCTAAAGGAACATCACGATAAATACCAGACTTAATACCTTCAACAACGTGGTATCTAGGTTTAATAACCTCATGTGCAACACCTAACGCTTCATTAATAGAATTAGCGGAAGGGTCTATTAGAAACTCTTTAGGAGAGATAGGTTCTAGTTTTACATCAATAGAAGGTGTCTCAACTAACTGACGTGTTGTAGTCATAGTACCTTCAACAGGTTCTTCTACGGGACTACGCTCTATATTCTGTTCAACAACAATCTTACCGATACCAGTACCGTAAATAGCAGAGTTAAGGAATATCTCACAGACAGCATCCTTAACACCATTCTTTTCTAGGTCTTCTTGTAGTAGATTGCGGACATATTCAGCATCAGTCTTATCTTGGTCTAACATATCGTCTTGAATGTCGAACCATTTCCCTCTACCGAAGGTAGCTTCTTCTAATTCTGCAACTGAGGACTCAACTGCCTGTTGTAAAGCAGGAGCAATGATTCTTGATTTCTCAGATTCTCTAGTTCTGTCTGATTGTAACCAGATACCACGCCAAAGACGGTAATACTCATCCCACTGTGTAACATAGTTTACATCTCTATGGGTTCTCCAGCTTTCTAAGCGGTATGACAACCACGAAGCAAGAGCTTGATACTGAGTTTCCTTGTCATTAAACATAAGTTATTGATTTGTATAGGAATTTAGGCACAATATATCATAAAGTAAATAGAAATATCAACTATTTTTATTAATAACCTGAAATAACATCCTCAGGTTCCCATTCTTCATCGAATTGTATAGAGTGGGCGAAGTCCGCAATACTTACCTGGTCTATATAGGACAAGGCATCTAGAAGGTCATCATGTGATAAACGTGAAGGGAAGTCCAGCATCTGTGAAATGAAGAATCTCCAGTCTTTATCCTCATTAAAGGTGATTTGTTGGTGTTCCATCCGACCTTGAAGGGACCAAGTGATGCGTTCTGACTTCTTTTTACCGCCATGTCGTAGTTCATCTATGTGAACAAAGCGATTAGTAGCTCTCATCTCATCTTCTAGGTAAGGAAGTATAGCGTTCTTCAACGAACCAGTCTCAATACCCACAGTAGTAGCTTCATTGACCGAAGCTGCCTTTAATATCTTAGAAGCAGTCTCTTTAATAGACCACCTTCCGTGCATAATATCTTTAACCCACCACTTATCTCGGTCTATCTTAACAATAGCAATAGCAGTCTCGTCTAATTTAGAGGATTTAAGCCCCCTTTCTTTCTCAGAAGCCTCAAAACCAGCAGGGTCAACCGAAATAACGTAGTTTCCTTCCTCAGGTTCAGTACCTTGTAAGAACCATTCCTCTTTAAAGATACCACCAGAGAATGTTTCAAAGGATGCCTCGAACTCTTGTCTAAACGCCATAGAAGACATAGACTTCCTAGCAGTCTCAATCTCATCTTCTGGTATATAGGGATTATCAGTGGAGTTAAATGAGAAGGTTTCCCAGTCTTCATCGTTTTTAGACTCAGTGTATAGGTCATAGAAGTGATTCTTACCAGCAGGTGTACCGATAAACAAAGCACCACCTCTTACGTCTGCCAATGTAGGTCTAATAATCATTTCCCACACATCAGGTCGCATAGAAGCATACTCATCTAATACAACATAAGCAAGACCAACACCACGAAGAGTATCAGGTCTATCAGAACCTTTAAGGTAGATTCTTCTTCCGTTTGTTAAAGTTATTCTAGCGGTATTCTCATAGGTATCTTGAATAAGGTCTCCCCCGAGTTCCTTAAGCATATTCCACATGATATCTTTAGATTGTTGGAAGGTAGGACCGATATAGAAGACATCCTTAGAATCAGATTGTAATGCCTTGATTAACAATATCCATGCAGCTAATCTAGACTTACCAAAACGTCTTCCTGCAGCAACAACCTTAAATCTAGCCTCTGAATTGAATATCTCTAATTGAGCAGGATGTAGCTCAACATTAAGAGTACCCACTACTCAGTCCAGCTTTGTCCAGTAATACCCATTAACTCTCTATAGTTACCTACAACAGGAAAATGTTCCCCATTAGATAAACTAACTTTAGTTAAATCATCATCTAACCAGGAAAAGTACACAATAGCGTCTATGCTTACAATCGTAGGTATAGTCTCATCTATTCTAGAAGACACTCTTTCTAGTAATATTGAATCAAACATCTTATTTCTCCTCTTCTTTTACAATAGTAGCAATGACCTCATCATCACCTTTAGTCTTTAATCTCTTAGGTTTATTGACCTTAGCCATCTCTTCTATCTGTTCAGTCGTTCCAACATTGATAGTCAACCCACCTTCACTCTTAGTGTGTTTAATCTCAATAGCTTTCTGAGCAGGAACAATTCTATCCATACACATCTTTAAACAATGAACATCACCTTTCAACGCCTTAGCAATGACAACCTCAACAATCTCTTCTCCTCTGGAGCTTAAGAGTTCTCTAGCAAGTTGAGTGTATTTATTAACAGAACCTTTAGGTCTTCCGTTAGGGTTAGGGATTTGACCTTTCTTAAAAAGGTGAGGCATAGTCTTTCTTTTATCAACCATCTAGTTATCCTATATAGGGCTAAACATTATAAACATTAATCGAACCACCTAAGTAACTTAAGTAACTTAAGCCGTAGGCTGGCTCAGAGGTGAAGACCGATAGGTCTTTAACTCGGAGTCATAGAACTTAAGCTCTACTCGGATTTAGGTGTCTCTGTCTTGGATTTCGGTGTAGTAGACTACTTAGAAGACCTTTAATAAAGCTTAATAAACATAAAGGATAATCTAATAGTTACTCCTCAGAAGGTAATGACGGTTCTCCCTAGAACCCGAGTTTACTTAAGTAGTTAACTTAGGTTCGATTGTAGCTGATAAACAGACTAAAGTAAAGCCGAAACCCGCTTTTCTTACTAAATTAATAGTTATCCACATAGTTATCCACAATTACTTAATTAAATCTATAATTAATTGAATAAACCCAAACTCCTCTCTCGTCTAATTATGATAGTTTATTAATAGTACGGACTCACCAACTAGGCTCCCCCCTATGGCTGGTTAAGTTGCTGTAGTATCCGTAGTGTCTGTAGTAATCGTAGTATCCTTGAGTAAATGATTAAGTGATAGACAATCAACAGTAGTATCAACAGTAGTATTTAATAGTATTCATTTAACTATCAACAGCACTTAAGCTTTATTTAAAGTAACTAAAGTATTCTTCCTTAGTAGCTTACTTAGGTTTACTTTAGTACCTTTCTAACTGTTACTTAAACCTGCTTATGTTATCAAGCTACTAAAGTAAACCTAAGTAAGATTCCAGAATACTTTAGTTACTTTAAAGCTTAAGCATAAAGAGCAAGAGCGATGCAAAGGTAACTGTTGCTCTATATCGATTACATCGTTGCATCATTCAGTCAACAACGACAATGACAACTCTTACAGTAATACCCAGCTCTCCTTTCCTTTAAGTCATTGTTCTCTAGTTGTTTCCTTAAGCTTGACTACCCGCTAGTCGCTAAGGACTTCACACAACAACTAAATTCACTTACATACTATCAATATAACGCTAACTATAACTACTCAAAGCGTTCCACTAACGACACATTCCCGTAGCTGTAGTAGATAGTTACCTATAAAAAGAAGTAAAGTAAAACTTATGTTTGCTTAAGGTCTTATGTGTTGATACATAACCTTAACCATTAGACTAATGAACACGTAATACATCTATCAAACATAACTTTTCCTTGACTACTTTTCACTACGTAGGAAACACATCCCGAACTACGTACTTGTATTCGGCTGTCCTACTTGTATTGAGAGTTTGGGGAGTGAAGTTGTTGCATTCCGCAATGATTGTGTTTAAGAATAGGAGAAACACTATGAGTAACGAAATGATAGTTAAAGAATTAAATATATTAGTTAATAATATAAGAAAAGAAAAGATAGAGGAGTTATCTGATTTTGATATGTTTGAAATTCAGATGTGCTTTGATGTTCCTTTAAGACAGATAGCCGACTTCGATGAAGATGAAAGTAATATCTTAGAGGGAATGTCATGGTAAGAGGAACTTATGTAGTTGATGTTGATAACATGATTAGTAACTATGTTGATAGATATGGTTACTCTAAGGAATCCTTCTTGGATTTGATAACAATGATTGTTGACCATGGACACCACCAACCTGAGTTTATTTATAAGGTGATTGAACTTTATAACAAGACACACTTGGTGGATAACGACTTGTATAAATAATTGTAAGATGTCGTTGGTAGTTAGACTTGAAACAACTACTACTTTTAATAACTATAAGGAAATAAAATGATAAACAATAAAGATATGTTGGTACTAGAATTTAACTTCAGCGTAAGAACAACTAAGCTACACTCTGATGGTGTCGTAGCTAAGCTTTCTAAAGAGATAGAATCTTATCAAGCTGAGCCTTTAAGACCAGCTCAGTTATTATTCAAAGCAAGAAAAGAGGCTCTACTTACAGAGTTGACTAAAGTTTCTAAAGCTAAAGGGGGTTTAGAATTAAGTAAGTTGTTTGCTTGGAAACAATCATACATCAAGAGAGAGGTAGCTCTTGATAACAACTATAGTGACTTTAACATGAACGGTTTCAGTAAGGTTTATGATAATGTAGTTGGCTCTGCTTTATCTAATAAGGCACGTGAGTTAGATGCTGAAACAGCTACTAGTTGGGACGAAGAGATTCACGACCTTAATCATGAATACGGTACATTCATAACACCTAAGAAAGTAGTAGGGAGTGAGTGGCACGAGGTTAAGATGGTTGACCTTGCACCTTTCAAAACAAGTTACGCAGGTGAAGGCACAAAAGAGCCGTATGCAGGTACATCAGCAAGCGACTTCTTTTAAGTAATAACCAGAGAGCTAAGGTTCATACCTTAGCTCTCTTTTTATTTGTGTGACACCTAGCTAACTGCCTTTAACACCTAGAGCTTGGGGTTTGGATTAGTCTGGGTGTTTTGGTAGATGGATTAGTCTGGGAGTTTCGGGGGATGGATTAGTCTGGGATTTTTACAATTAATATATAGGAGAATACTATGAGAGTATTTGTTTTAACAAACACATCGGATAAAGATTGGTTAGTAACTACTTCAGTATGTGCTACCTTTGAAGGCATAGTCAGTAGGTTTCATGACTACACTGTTAAAAAGGAACACCCTGCAGAGAGCATAGCTGTAGGTTTATTAGAAGATGGTTACTACTTCCATAATAAAGTAAATGATAAGGGTGTTAAGCACTCTACTTACATATCAATAGAGGAGATTTAAATGAAACCAAGAGACACAGAGTTAGCAGGTAAAGGTGAGACTGAATACTGTTATGTGATGGAGCTTGAGATTAAATACCGAGATGGTATTACATTATTAGGTCTTTACGCAGAACGAATACGCCTTATTAATATTAAGGTAGATTACATAGCCACTAATAGTGTTGATGCTATTGCTCACATGAGAGATGATGTAGCTGAAGACATTAAGAATGGTATAGATATTATTAGCTACCAAATCGTAGCATTTGTAAAGGAGGATATATGAAGTTTAATAAGAAGCAAAGAGCCTACTTAGATAGGTTAGTAAAAGAATCACCTGACCGTATGGTGTTAGCACAGAAGATGTTCAGTAATAATGCTATCGATGAGGTAATGGCTGAGCTTGGAGATGTCTGGGAACAGCAATGGTCTGATGTAGATAGGTATGTCAGTGATAAGTTCATTGAAGTACACGGTGCTAAGATGAATCAATATTATTAATAGGAGTATGTTATGAGATTAGGACCAATGGAACAGATGGTACAAGACCAGATAGTGGAAGAGTATCCTGAGTATGATAAAGAGGGAGTGAAGTTTATACACGTTGATACAGGTAGGGAGTTCAAGGATTTAGATGCCTTGACTTACTTCATAACCAATCAGATGTGGGATGCCTTTGATGATAGGCTAATGTATATACAAGAACAGGAGAATGATAATGGGTAAGATGAAAGAGTTATGGGCTGAAGGTAAGACTGAAGTTCCTACATGGTATCAGTATCACGAGCGAGAGCTAGACCAGATGGTAAGTAATGTTATTATCTACAACGTAAGCTATCTAATCTCTGCTTTATATAACTCTGATGTACAAGGGGTTAGTGACGAAGACTTGTCTGAGTTAATGTGGAAGGTAGATGAATCCTTTGAAGAAGATGGAGCTGAGCCTACATACATTGAGGCGTTAGAGCATTGGATTGTAGAGGATTGGTTTGCTCATGACCTTAAGAAACGAGGTGAGATGGTAGGTGAGGTGCTTGGTATGACTGTATGGGGTAGAACAACCAGTGGTCAGGCTATCAGTCTGGATTATGTAGTCCAAGATATTCTAAAGGACATTGTTGAAAGGAGAAAAGCTAATGGGTGATGTAACTAGAGTATGGAAAGCAGGGGCGGAAGCTATAAGAAAGTATCCTCATATTAAGGATGCTGTAACGGATGCCTTTGAATTAATGAGAGATGAAGTAGCTGATGGTAGCTCAGATGAACTAGAACAAGAGAGGTTCTTAGAGCAGTTAGATTATTTAGTAGCAAAGGAGAAAAGATAATGGCTAGTACAGAAAGAGATGGCGTAAGGTATTTTAATTGTTGTATATGTGATGAGTTCTTTGAAGGCTGGGGTAATAATCCAGACCCTGTGAAGAATACACTAGGTGAATACTTTGATGAAGATGATGAGTGCTGTAATAATTGTAATAGCATGGTAGTAATGCCAGCACGTATGAAGGAGATGGGCTTATGATAGTTAAAGAAAGAAGAACAGTTTATATGGATGACTTAGTTGATGACTTGATGGATGGTATGGTAGGTCTTCAGGACTATCAAGTAATAGCTGTCTATGACACAGCAGGTAACCAAGTATCAAAGGCAGATGAGTTAGAGATTGTCATTGAGTATGAAGTTGAGGATGGTGTAGATAAGTCTGAGCTAACACCTGATGAACAGAACGATGAACTAAGAAGACTGGGGTTTTGATATGATAACTAACGATGAAGCAATGGATAGCGTATGTGATGCTATGACTTTAATTAGCGGTACTAGCTATGAATCTACAGATGATTATAAAGAAGCTAAGACTCTAGTATCAAGACTAAGAGAAACTATTAAGTGGGTTGAAGTACAAGTTGACGGTAACTGGGAGGAGAGAGATGAAGACATTAACTAAAGGTGAACAGTTTATATATGACTGGCAGTACAAGAGACATGGGAGTACCTCATTCAAAGGGTACTTAGCTAAAGCATTAGCTGTAGCTGACACACGTAACTTAGCTAAGCTGAAGTTAGCTTTCCCTGAGGAGGCTGAGGCTATGGATAACTTCCACCATAAGAAAGGTTGGTGGGAGATGGTACAAGATAAGTTCGATGCTAGTCACTTACTGATTATAAATAGCACTAGTCCTCAGACTAGAGTAGCTACAACTAAGAGGAGTAAGTAATGGACGAAGAACTATTAGAGAAGTGGGATACCTACCAACCTAAGAAGCATGGGTTATTTAATACAATGAGTATTACTGATGCTTACCAATATGTTGATGACATCATAGGACGTATGCCTAAAGAGGAGAGGTTCGTGGCTTATACCGCAGCCTATGTAATGTATAACTCAGTCATCAATCACTATGAAACTAATATGATATGTACTAAAAAGGAGAATGAAGATGAGAACAGAGAAGCAAGCTGAAGTTATATGGAGCTATATGAACAGGAGATTAGGTGTCATAACTACACTAGGATTAAATAAAGAACTAACAATAGTACAAGACGTAGCCTTATGTATCTTAGCTACACCTGGGATTATCCTAGAGGATATTATCAGACACGTCTACTTCCACAATGTAAGCAGGTCAACCATCAAGAGAGCTGTGAATTTCTTATTCACTAACGGTTACATCAAGACGACTAAAGGTTTAATAGATGCTAGGAAGAATCATCTATACTTTAAGAAGGTAGATTAGTATGGGTTCGGGGGACTGGTTTGAACTGTTGATTGGTATTAGTATATTATATCAAGCTTGGTTATTATATTTAATAAGAGGAGGTGAGGAGTGAAGAAGGTTAAACAATACAAACTATCAGATGGTAAGGTATGGACAGCTCAACAAGTAGCTGACAAGGCGGGTCTGAGTATTTCAACAGCGAGGTGTAGACTGTGTAAGTCCTCAGATATAGCAAAGGTGTTTGCTCCTAGGATGGATGGTCATGCTAGAACAGGCTCTCATAAACTATATACATTGAGTGATGGTAGTCAGTGGACTATACCTGATATAGCTAAACGTATAGGAGCTTCAAAAGCCACAGCTCATGCTAGAGTCTACAGGTCGAGGGATATTAAAGACGTGTTCGCTGCTATAAATACCTCTACCAGTAGAGACAAGCTCAAGTTATCTAAAGTAATTAAAGACCGTATGTGCTTCGGAGATAGAGACCATTGGTTACTTTTAGCGAGGTTTACATGAAGATAGAAGGAGAATACCAAGCTAAGTATATGGTCTTAGTAGCTTGGGTAGCAGAGAAGACTGGGCTAACTGAGGATTCAGTTAATGAAGTAGTAGATGAGATGTATGCTAAGCACTTCAAGAATGACCTTGAGGAATATTGCAGGAAACTATACGATGAACATTAAAGAAGCAACAGAAATACTAAAGGAACAGAACTATCAAGAGTTCTTAATTGATTGGGAACAAGAGAAGCAGGATACGCCTGTGCATAATTACCCTAATACTTACGGGGAACTAGCAATGGCTATTGAATGGTATGCTAATTACTGGGAGGATGTTGATTACGTTAAGACAGATGAACGTATCATTGAGCAGTTAGTCAGAGAATTTATGGAGAATAAAGAGTGAAGATGAATGAAGAAGATTACTATGATGTACCTATTACATTCAAGGCTGTTATATCTGTACCAGCTAAGGATAGAAGAGAAGCAGAAGAACGACTGTACTCTATGGATGATGAGGACTTGATATGTTTATTATCAGAGCAAGTACATTTCATAGGCATGGGTGAGGACACTCAGGTACAATAACTAAATAGTCTGCTTCATACACAGACCATCGGGGTTCCATATCCTCAAGATTATCCTCGTTAGAATCCCTATTGTATGGGATTGGTTGCCCTTAGTAACCACCTAATTATGTAACAAACTATAAACAATAAACCAAGGAGATATATGAAACATATCAAACAAGAAGATGTAGCTGAATACATAGCTACTTGTTCACCTCAATACGCTGCAGGTTGGATAGCGTGCGATGTTAATCTACCCAGCCCACCTGTAAGACATGAAGAATTTGACCAAGGGTATAGCGATTGCTATGCCAATAGTCAAACACCGCCTGAAACATTTGATTATGTCAAAGGTATTTAATAAAACAATAAACCATAAGGTTTAAAACAAGGAGAAGTATATGCTAGTAGAAGGAACTACTATCTTTCAAACACATCTAACACAACACGATGTGTATCAAGGTCAATCAACAGGGAAGTATTCAATACAGATACAACTCGATGGTGACACAGCATCTAAGTTAACTAAAGCTGGGGTTGTCATTAAAGAATATGATGGTGAACCTATCCGTAAGTTCACTTCACGCTATGATGTACCTGTTCATATCTCTGATACAGAGACATGGGATAAGGAACTACCATCAGGTACTAAGGTTAGAATCGAGTACATTACTAAGAAGCATCCAACAGCAGGTGAAGTACCTTATGTTAAACGTGTCTTAGTATTAGAGATGGGTGAAGGTGGCGCTGGTGGTGGTGATGCTGGTTTCTTTAGCGATGAACCACAGTAAGAAGTAAGGCGAGGTTGTCACCACCTACGAGCAAGGTGACACTAAATTATAAACCAATAGAGGATTCAAATGAGTAAATTCATAAAGCATACCGCCTGTCCTAAGTGCGGTAGTGAGGATAACTTGGCAGTCTATGATGACCATGAACATTGCTACACACCAGGGTGTAAGCATTGGACAGGTAACTCTATAGCTCAAGTTACTACTTCATACAAGAGGAAGATAACACAGAACGAAGAGCTGCCTATCAAAGGTGTCTGGAGCGGTATCCCTAAGCGTAGGATATCTGAGACTATCTGTAAGCAGTACAAGGTAAGAGTATCTGAGGATGGTAACACACATTACTATCCATTCACTGACCAAGCTTGTAGAGTAACAGCTTACAAGGTAAGAGATGTACCAACTAAAGGATTCAAGACTGAAGGTAACTTCAAAGACACTGGTCTGTTTGGTGAGTGTCTCTGGGATAAGGGTGGTAAGTACATCACTATCACTGAGGGTGAGATAGATGCTCTGTCTTTAGCTGAGGTATTCAATGGTAAGTGGGCTGTCTGTTCTCTAAAGAATGGCAGCTCTAGTGTAGAGAAGTCTATACAAGGTAGCTATGAGTTCCTTGATTCCTTTGACTATATTGTCTTAGCCTTTGATAAGGATGAGGCAGGTAAGAAAGCAGTAGAGAAAGCTATTGAGATGTTCAGTCCTGAGAAGATTAAGATTATGTCATACCCTGAAGGTTATAAAGACATCAGTGATATGTTACAAGCTGGTCTTCTTAAAGAGATTACTGAATGTTTCTGGAACGCTAAGAGCTGGATGCCTAAGGACATCTTAGGTGCTACACAACTGAAAGATACATGGATGAATAGACCAGAGAAAGCATCGGTTGAATATCCATGGGTATGTTTGAACCAGATGACGAAGGGCTTTAGGCTGGGAGAGCTAGTTACAATTACATCTGGTACAGGTATGGGTAAATCTTCTGTAGTTAGAGAACTTGAATATCATTTACTTACTCAAACACCAGACAAGGTAGGAGTAATTCATCTAGAAGAAACTAATGAACGTACCATTGATGGTCTAGTTGGTATTCATCTTAGACGACCTTATCATTTAGATGAGTGTCGTATGATTACTAAGCCTGAGATAGCTGAAGAAGCTTTCGATGAACTGTTTGAAAGAAAAGAAGGTGAAGCCTTAACTCTCTATGATGGTAAGGAGTTATCCATTGAGAAGATTGTCAGTCGTATCAGGCTAATGGCTAAGGCTCAGGACATCAAGTGGATTGTACTTGACCACCTTAACCTAGTAATGTCAGGCGATGCTAAGGGTGATGAGCGTAGGAACATCGATGCTTTAATGACACAGTTAAGAGAAGTAGTAGTTGAGACTAACGTAGGCTTGTTCGTTGTGTCACACCTATCAAGACAACCAGGTACACCACATGAAGAAGGTGGAGCTATCTCGTTATCACATCTTAGAGGTTCACAAGGTATTGCTCAGCTATCTAATATGGTCATAGCCTTAGAACGTAACCAACAAAGTGAAGACCCGTTAGTTAGAAACACAACAACCTTGAGGATTCTAAAGAACAGATACACAGGAGAGACAGGGATAACAGGCTACCTACAATATGATGCTGAGACATCAAGACTGAGAGAGGTGGCTCATATACCAGAGGAGATGTAATG
>Ga0233414_10000153_pt1 | contig 30220 bp, 54 predicted proteins | sample Na_anoxic_10_MG_FD_189020 | JGI IMG/M metagenome (GOLD analysis project Ga0233414, IMG submission 189020) | Seawater microbial communities from Saanich Inlet, British Columbia, Canada - Na_anoxic_10_MG | ecosystem: Environmental > Aquatic > Marine > Inlet | place: Canada: British Columbia... | reverse complement strand
TCATTGTCCATACAGGCATTTAGTATAGAATCAATTTCCTCTTTTGTGCATGGTATGGGTGCCTGTTTCATTGTAAAATATTATATGTATTATAGTATATAAATATTGTGGTTTTATATGTTATATTGGGTATGAATCAAGGCATTTATAGTAATATCTAGCATAAAATCTTAATTATATGTAATGTCTTCATAAAGGATCCTATATTTTAGTTTAGATCTTGAGAAAATTTATAAAAAAAAAATAAGAAAAATTAAATATTCTCCATTTCTCCGGAGTCTCTAAAAGTATATTCATTAATACTTATTAATTCTTTTATATTTTCTTCTGAATTTTCAGAATCAATATAATCATAACCTGCCTTTTCTATTAAATCACAAATTTCATAATAAATATTTTTAAAATGTTCTTCTTGTTTTTCCGTGACTTCAATTTCATTGCCTTTTTTATCTTCTTTATAAATATAAATATCTGTAGATCTTTTATGATAATAATTAAAATTATGTTCAATCTTAATTTTAAAATTTTTATATTCAAAATTACCAATAAAACAAACTCCATCACCTTGACAATATGACAAACTATAATAAAGTTTAAAATATTTATCATTATTGACTAGGATTTTATATTTTATTAATAATTCTTCCAAATAATTATTTAAATATTCATCTAAAAACATTAAATCATTATTTTCCCTAAAATTATTTAAAACCTTTTCTTGTATATTTTCTTTTAATTCTTCAAATTTATATACTTTAATTTTTTTATATTTCATTTTAAAACCTCTTCAATTTCTTTTAACTTATTATTAAACTCTTCTTTCATACTATCAAAATCTATTAAAATATCTTGTTTATCATCTAAATACCAATAAACATTAATATCTAAACCATTAAATAAATTAAGTTCTTTCAATTCTTTTATAAATTCTTTTTCTTTCATTTTATTTTAAACCTCTATTTAATAATTTTATATAACACTCTTTCCTTAATTTATTATATTCTTTTTTATGTTTGTTTATTAAAATTGTAACTGCTTTTATTCTTGCCCGTTCATAATATTTTCTTAGTTCTTTATTCATTTTAAAATACTCCTTCATTCTCTTTAATTAAATCCTGCTCTTTACAAATAAAAACTAAGGCCTCATTTATTCCTTGTTGTGTATAACCCTTTACAATTATTAACTCATCTAAAAAATCAGTTATTAATTTATATTCTTCTTTCATTTTAATAACCTCTTGTTTTATAGTTGTTTAATTCTTCTTTAGTCATTTTTCTTATAAGGTATACATTAGTATAATCTGTGTTTGTAATACAACGCATGTATAAACCTAAACCTTTTAAAATATTTTCATGACTTGAAACACCTACTCCACCCTCAAATCGTGGTATAATACTATAACCGCACCCATAACCTATTTTATTTTTTATTTCATCTTTATTTAAACCTTGTTTTAGGAGTTCATTCTTTTTTAAATACATTAATTTCAATATACTTAGATTCGAATTAAGCGCTTGCGCCGTCGCCGTGCTTGTTTTACAATAACCACACCCGCCGATTGATTCACCAACAAAACCATAATTTGTATATGCGCGCGGATTCATACCCCACATTCTTGATTTTTTCCATTCTAGCGTTATAATAAATTCGCCTGAAAAATCTTTGGCCTTTTCTACTTCTTTTATTTGTGTTAGTTCTTCATTAAGTCTTTTTTCTTTTTTATGGAATAAGTATTTAATAAGTTTTTCTTTTTGTTTTTCAATAGTCCCAATATAAGTTTTATTACATTGGCCTAAAATAAGTTTAAACCCGTCTTCTGTTTTTATGTGTTCTAAATCTTTATTATAATCTTCTTCTATTTCTTTTATGATTGCTTGTTTTAATTCATTCATTTTAAAACACTCCTCTTTTCTCTAAGTCCTTAGTATTTAAATTACTAAACCCTAAACCTTGATTTAATTTATTATGCTGTTCTGTTCTTCCTGTGTCTATTATATTAGTTATTCTTTTATTGTGTTCTTCCTTTTCTTTTAATTCCTTGTATGATCTTTCTAATAAATAAAATATATAATCCTTTGCTTCTTTTTCTTCTACTCCTAAACTTCCAAACCATTTTAAATCGATTTGTAGTTCTTCTTGCGTGTATGTTTTATTTTGTGTTGTCATTTTAACTTATTATATTATCAATATTTTCTAACAAATCAATATATTCTGTTTTATTTATTATTCCCTCTTTCTCTAATTCTACAACCATGTTGTTTAATTCTTTCTTTCTTTCATATTGTTTATCTGTTGTCATTTTATTATTTAGTTCTTGACAAGTCTTATTATATTCTTTGTCTGTTTGTCCTGTATGTTCTTTCATTGTATCCATTTTGTTTATTGAGTATGAGGCGGGGTTTATGAATCACTCATAAACTCCTCACCTTTTTTATAGGTTAATATATAACCTTGTTATGTGTCTTCTATATAAGGCCTTAACTTTATTCCTTATATTATATAGTGTTGTGTATAACATTTTTTAATCCCTCTTATTTAGTTAATATATATAAGGGAATGGGGTTTATAAACCTTTCGTATATTGTTTTTATATGTATTTAACTAAGTAGTAATAACATATAATACTTATTCAAATCATTACATAAAATAAGTATCATATGTTACAATGGTTTTAGTTTCCCTAAGAAACTATTTTAATATAACATATAATCTATATAAATATTACTATAATATAACATATAATATTTTACAATGATTATATAACTCTTAAATATGAATAAGATCAACACACCCACAACCCAACAGCATACAAGATACCCAACACCCACAACCCAACAGCATACAAGATACCCAACACAACACACCCACAACACACCTTAACACACCTTAAACAACCTCTTTTTAAACTTTCAAATCTACTTTTCAAATTGGAATGCCTTGCCCTATTTCAATGCCTATATAGCAGTGTGAATGCCTAGAAATGATCCTTAGATGCCTAGAAAACAAGATCCAATGCCTAGTTTTGAAGAAAAAAACCCCTAAAAGTAACGCTTTTATGGGGATGTGGCCGCATTCCCTTTAATAATCCTCTTTAGTTAGTCTTTAGACGCTTCGATGTCGACTATATACCCATTTTCCCGAGCAAAATCCATACTATCCCTCAAAGTTTTATCCGAACTCGCTATCGGAACATTATAAAACAGATTATTAAATGCTTTTTGACCAATTTTATGTTGTTTTTTACATAAAATATAAAAATTTGCTAATAATATCTTCTTTTCAATCAAATATCTGCTTTCTTCTTCCTCTTTTGCGAATGTATCAAGACTTTCAAGACTCTCTAACTTCTTTTGTCTATATTTCTTTTCATTTATAGCATAGATATTAAAAAACTTCCCACCTGTTGACTTAACAGAACACTTTGGGACTGCATAACTAAACCCTTTCTTCTTTCCATAGTTATATAGAGTTGATTTCTTAGCATAGTTGTAAGTTTTATACATTCTCTTTCCTTTTTTGTCTTTATAAACATGAAAGAGTGCGTTGGACCTCAAAACTGCAGCATAAAGTTCTAATAAAAAGAAAGTTGGTAGCACAATGAACACAATTAAATTTCTTTGTCCCATTTCCATCATCGCTTGGACTATCATCTTGTTAATCTTGGATTGACTGCCTTTAGAACTCAATCCTCTAAACGCTTCATCAAAAATAACAACACTTCCGGGTGGTGCCTCTCTAATATTCTTTAAAAATTCTTCAGGAGTGAAACAAACTCTTTCAACTGTAAAGGTTGGATCAATGTATCTAGCAAACTGTAATGCTAAGACAGATTTTCCTGTCCTCTCTCGCCCATCAACAATATAAACTCGATCTTCATCTTTCTTTTGTAACTTCATACCTCTTAATGTGTCCCACTTCCTTTTAATCTTAGGATCAATATGATATGTTAGAAATTCTTTGTCTGTCTTCTTAGTTTTATTAGGATTAGGTATTGGATTACCCTCGAAGTCTGTTATCTCAACCATTATCTAAACTCCTGTGGTAATTGTTTAACTCTTTCAACTAAATTCTTCCCAAATCTTGTTTTCTCGACTATAATTGTATCATTATAAGAACATATCCTCGCTAATGGGAATTTAAATAGGCCTCTTTCAAAATAACAAGTAGCATCATGCTCGTCGATGACTTGTTTATTCTTTAAACTATAAGTCACCTCCTCAAGAATCCAAAATGCAGCAAAAATCAAAACTAACATTAAGATAATCAATAATAAAATTCCCATAGCGCCTTTTTTATTTTTATTCCCAATCATTTTCACTTTCATCGTAGTATGCAGTTCCCTTTCCTTGTTTATTCTGTAATTTTCTCAAGAAGATTTCTTTCTTCATTAATAATCTATATTGTTTAGTCATTATAAGTTTTGTCTTTGCGTCCTTTTCCTCAAAACCACCAAATTTTCCCCAGTTAGTTACACCAACCTTTGCTAATTCGTCCTCGATGTCATTAAACTTTTTATTCGATTCCTTTCCTGCTGTGTCTTCTTCAATATCTGCAGAAAGTTCACACCATAGTCGATCAAGCACAGCACTCCAATCAGAATATTGTCCTTTCCTTGCGTAAGTATGAGTAAGCACCCACAAATTATTCAATCTTAAATTAATTAACATTCCAGAATTAAATCTTGATGTTACTATGCCTTCAGTTGGATCAAAGTCTGCCATTTATATTGTTAACCTCTATTTCTAATGGGAACTTCATATATAAATAACAATTATTATAATTCTCATTTAAATATAAGGTTTCAATTAAATAAATATGTTATTTACATTTTGGGAGGCGGGAATTAAAAAATGCTAGGAAATATAATCGGAGGATTTATAGTTATTCTTGTAGGAACTGCTCTTTTACCAACAGTTGCTCAACAAGTAGGAACAGCACAAGCGGACGGAAATGTTACAGGTGCTGCTGATACTTTAGTAGGATTAACTACATTATTCTTTGCTCTTGCTATCGCAACTTCATCTATTGGAATTGCTGCACAAGGTCTAAGAAATAGTGGTTTGTTATAAATCTCTAAAGGATTCACAAATGAAACTTAATTATTACAAGATGGGAATAGCATGTTTTGCTATTCTCATTTTTTCTTTTTCTTTAGTTAGTGCGGCAGATGAAACACCAGACCAATCTTTTGTAGGTTGGTTATGGGATAGCATCAAAGGTGTTTGGGAATATTGGACTGGTGGAGAAATAATTGATGAAAGAATACCAGTAGAAAATTCAGGAACAGCAAGTATTCCGAGTGAATGGGTTGTAACTTCTACAACAGATACACAATACACTTTTAAAATAGATGATAAATATTCTCAAAACACAAGAATATGTATGGTTTCAAAATCTGGTTTATCTTTATCAAATACAGTGCCTGTTTATGATAGTAAAGGAGTTAAACTAACAGATGTTTCTAAATCAAAAGAAGATGGAAAAGATGCATATTGTTATGAGATTACTTCAAAAGATTATATAAAGTTTGGAGAACATTCCACAATAATAGAATATCAAGAATCAAATTTAATAGATTATCAATTTGATTGGGGAAACACAACAATCCAATTATTAAAAGAGGGAAAGATAGAAGAAGATATTTTTGTATTTTGGGATAATCCCGAAGGCAAATGGGAGTTTGGAGCAGATGATAGCGCTGAAGATGGATTAAATAATATGACCTATATTATAAATTCTACTGATGAATTTGTTTTATTAACTAGAGAGATAGATGTTAATGCTTGGAATTATACTACAAATCAAACTTATTTAAATTATACATATGCATATCCAAAAATTTATAATTATAATCCTAATGGATGGGACGAATTAAGACACTGGTACAGTCTTAAAGGTGCTTGTGAATATTCTTATTCTAATTGTGAATGGACTTTAAGCGATGATAAAAAATTATTCATTTTAAATTTTGTAGCAGATGATTATTTTGTAACAAAGTCTATAACTAATGTTTCAGGATGTCAAACCTTAAATGCTAATACTCATTATATATTAAATCAATCTGTTGATGGTTCAGGGCAAACTTGTATGGTTATTGGGGGGAATAATGTTACTTTAGATTTTGATGGTTATAATATTACTGGAAATGCTTTTGGAGGTGATGATGAATATGGGATTAGTACGGCTTATAATGATACAGAAATAAACGATGGAATAATTAGTGGATTTACAGCAGGAATTTATTCCATAAATAATTTCCTTTTGAATGTAACAGGTGGAGATTATAGTGATAATGGTCCTGACGATGATGGAGCCTCTGGAAATAATGGTTATGGTATTTATCTAGGAAGTTCAAATAATTATACTTTAAGAAATTTTAGAGTAGATGATATAACTCATAGTGCGCCTTCTTGGAGTTGTCCTTTTCTTTTTGTTTTTGACGGACAACAATATGTTTTGGAAGATGATGTATTTAATCAAGGTATGTTGGGTGTTTTTAATGCATTAGGAAGAAGAAAAGCATATCCTAATGATTATGAAGTTATTGATAAATCTATTAATGCAAAAAATGGAAAGTATAGAATAGAAATAAGAGAAACTCCAGATGAATTAGTTTTTATAGATAAATTAAAAATGTATTATATTGATATTCCAGAAGATAAAGATATAATTGTTGGTGCTTCTGCAATGACTACTATTTGGGAATTAGAAGGTACACAAGAAATCAAAGAAGAATTAAATACTGTACATTTAATAAGTAAAACTCCTCAAACTCCTGTTTCTTGTATTGATAAAGATGGAGATTGTTTATCAAAAATAACTAATAAAGATGATGAACTTACGGATGCTGAACAATTTCAATGGAATATTGTTACTTTAGATTTAGGAAATTTAGAAAATGAAGAAGAAATAAAATTAGTTATGAGTGGTGTTACAAATTGGCCATCTCAATTAGAATGGGATAATCATCCTAATGCAACTGGAACAGTGCCTGCATTTATTGAGGTGATTGATGAAAATGGAAATTGGGTTAATGCAGGATATATTCCTATTCCTAATGGTTTTAAAGAAGCGTATGCTTTTCCTATTAATGATATATTTTTAACAAATGATTATAGAATAAGACTTAATATTTTTGCTCAATCTTTTATAGATTATGTTGCTGTTGATACCACTAAAGATAATATTGAATTAATAGAATTAGAATTAGATAGTGCTAAAATTTATAATTTTGGAGAAAATAATGGTTTTATAGGAAATGTAACGAAATATGGAGAAGTTTCTGAGTTATTAAATGAAACAGATGATATGTATGCAATATTTTTACAAGGAGACGGGATAAGAGCCTACTTTAATGAAGAAGATGCTGAGTTAGAAGAAGGATATGAAAGAAGATATGTTATGGATGTTGTTGGTTATTTTAAACAGGAGAAATATGGTTTAGAAAGAGAAGTTGGACAATTACCATTTTATGAAATGAGTAATTATCCTTATAATGAAAGTATTGAAAACTATCCAGATGATGCAGAACATAATGCTTATCAAGAAGAGTGGAATACAAGAGTTATTGATTCCGGAGGAAAACACAATACAAAATATGGTATTTATACTAATAGTGATTATGGATTGTTCAGCAATGTTTCAGGAAGCAATAACGATGATTTTAATGAATATGGGCTTTTTTTGACTTCAACCAGTGATTATAATTTTATTGAAAATTCTGAATTTTATGACCAAGGCTACGGAATATATATTCAAGGAGATTATAATACTATAACAGGAACAATAATACACACCAATAGTGTTCAAGGAATCCATATAGCAACAGGAAATCATAATATTATTACAAATATAAATTCTAGCAATAATGCTGGCAATGGTGTTAATTTTGTTGCTGCTTCTAATAATACTTTAACAAATAGTATATTTAATGATAATCAAAACGGAGTTTTTATGCAATTTGCTAATTATCATAATTTTAATAATTTGACTTCCAATGGAAACAATGGTGCTTTATTTTTTAATGAGGCTAGTTTTAATAATTTCACTAATATTACGATGGACTCAAACGAAATTGGAATATATTTTTTTGCATCCTCAAGTGAATATAATCATTTTAATGGTTTTAGAGTTACTGGTAGCACTCAACCAGCATTCGGTGCAGTTGTTATCCCAACTGGCGTCTCGAATAATACCTTTGAAAATGGATATATTAACGATACTGTAAAGTATGGTATTCAAATGTATTCTTATGGTGGAATTACTAATAATAATGTGTTCAGAAATATATTGATAAATAATTCTGGTCATAGTGATTTTAGAGTAGAAACTACTGGCGGTGGAGTTTCATTGAATAATACTCTAATAAATGTTACTTATCCTAAAGCAGATAATGTCTCTCAACTTGGTGGTGTTATAACTTATATAAGGAAATGGTATTTCTCTCCACAAGTTAATTTCACCCATAATGGCACTGCTGTATCTGGGGCAAACATAACCGCATGGAATATTATGGAAACTGAAAAAAACACTGAACTTACAAACAATGATGGACAATTTACAACTAATTGGGAATTAATTGAATATATTTATGATGGGACAGTAAAGGAGTATCAAACAAATTATACTTTCAATGCAACAAAAGACGGTTGGGGAACTGATAGTCAAGAAATTAATCTAACAACTAATTATATCAATCATCAGTTTAATCTTGATGATATAACACCACCAACTTGCACATTAATAAGCAGAACTCCAACAGATATAAATGATAGTTCAACTGGAGATTTAAATATTGTAATTAATTGCACAGACATAAGTGGAATGAATGTAACTAAAACTGGAGATCATTATAGTTTTTTTATAACAAGAACTGTTGATAGTTTTCTTTTAGCAGCAGGTATTCCTAACTATTGGAGTATAAGATATCCTAATAATTCTTTAGGAGTTACAGGAGCATTAACTCCTCCCTTTGAAATTTGGAGAGCATTAGGAAGAAATGAAGGATATTGGTATGAAGATATAACTGATACAACTATGAGGGATTGCACAGGAGTTTCTCCTTGCTATGCACCTTTGAATGACACCTTCTCTTTTGCTATTGAAGATGGAGAGTATGGACACTTTGAAATTACTAATGGAAGTGATTGGGCCTTAATAAATTATACTCATCCATCAGTTCAACTTGCTGCTTTCAGACAAGTAATTTATTTAAGTTGGGAAAGTCAAGTTGCAGAACAGAAAAAGAACCAAACTATTTTTAATAAACAACCAGTGTTAATAAAAGGATTTGATCCAGAAGCATATAGAAGCACATCAAATTATTCTGCAAACCTATTTGTTAATTTAGGTGTTATTGGTGTTCCAGTAAAAACATTAAGAATGTGGTATTGTAATTCTTCTTATGATCCAACAGGTTCAACACAAACACAAGACAGTTCAAATTGTGTATTCGCAAACTCCCTAACAAAAACTGAAATAGATGTAAAAGATTTTACAGAGAGAAATTCTACATTTAATAGAGGAACTTTTGGAGTAACTAATGGATTGTTTGGTGGAGTAAAAACAACTGCTGAATATTATCTGAGTTTCCAAACTCCACAAGCATCAACAGGAAAATATTATCAAATAAAATATATGAATGGAACAACTAATACTGATGTTAGGTTTAATGAAACTAATGTTGCTTGGACTTCAACTGATGAAGGGGTAACTTGGGTTCAAGCAGCGTGGACACCTGATATGTTTCTAACATTTACAAGAGAAGCAAATGATGATTTTATGTTTGGAGTTTATGCTTGTGACTTAGTGGGAAATTGTTATAAGAATTTTACAATGATACAAGATGAAATTACTCAAACTAACCATCCAATAAGTTTTCCACTTGTTTTAGAATATAATAGTTCCTTACTTCATGATAATTATCTTAATGGAACTCATGCAGGAACAATGCAAGTCTTAGTTGGAATAGCAATTGATCCTGATAGTGTTGGTAATGTTACTCATAATTTAACCCTAAGAAATCTTGATGGAACTTATAATTATACAATTAATGGGAGTTTTAAATCTCCAACTGATTCAGATTTGTGGATTGATTTTAATACTGATAATGTTAGGAGTGGAAATTATAGAACAAATATAACAGCAACAGCAGGAGATAATCCATTAGACATTAAGAGCAGAGCAACAGATAGAAACTTTACAATAGACAACTACCCAACTGCCCCCATCATTATAACCCCAATAACAGATTTATATGATGGAGATATATTAATTTGGTATGCAGCAGGAACAAACTCAACTCCTGCTTTTTATAACATAACTCTAACAGATACAAGTGGAACTTATATTCAAACTATTGCGAGTGATAATGGAAATGATTTAACTTATCTTTGGGATAGCACAGGAGTAGCAAATGATGATTATAAAATTAGAGTAAGTTATTGTAATCAATGGGATGAATGTAATTCTGATTTAAGTAATATGTTTACAGTAAGTAATTTCGGACAACAAGAACTTTATATTCTTCCTGAAGAAAAGTATTTTACAACAGGACAAATTGCTAATGTAACTACAAGATGTAGAATGAGTAATGGAAGTAATTGTTTTGTTCCAACTGCTTGTAGAATTACAAGTTATTATCCTAATAGGACTTTGTTAGTTGAGAATGAACACATGATAAATTCAGCACCATTATATTCACATAACTTTGGAACACTAACAACTGTTGGAGCATACAACTCAATAGTATTCTGTTATAATGCAGAAGTTAATGGAACTGCAAGTTTTAACTTTGATATTGTAACTCCTAGTTCAACTTTGCCTGGAGTAAGTAGATGGGGATATTGTAGTAACTTTTTACCTTCAATGGAGGTTGAATGCTAATTTATAAATAAAGGAAGAATGATATTAATATGAAAAACATAAACTTTTTAATAATTGGACTTGGAATAATTCTTTTAAGTTTAACTTTTGTAAGTGCAGAAACTCAAACCTTACCAAAACAAATGGTTAATACTTGTGTAAATCTTCCTCAAGTTTGTTCAACTTGCACCTATGTAAATCTTTCTTCTATTAAATATCCTGATAGCACAGTCAGTAATCTCAATGCTGCTATGACTAAATCAGGAGTTAATTATAATTATACATTTTGTGATACAGGAGATTTAGGAACTTATATTGTTACAACTTGTGGGGATAAAGATGGAACTTTCCAATGTGCTGTTTATGATTTTGATGTAAGTCCAACAAGAAGTGGAATGGGATCTTCCTATGAGTTTTATATAATCATTCTTTTAATATCTTCTGCTATAATTGTTGGAGGTTTCCTTATTAAAGATGCACCATTAACAGTATTAGGAACCTTTGGATTATATTTTATAGGAATTTATATTTTAATAAATGGGATTGTAGGAGTAAGAGATTTAGTTACAACTTGGGCCATAGGAATAATATTGTTAGGGGTTGCAGGTTATATCTCAATTAGATCATCATGGGAAATAATAAATGACTAGGAGGAAAACAAATGGCTAACAAAGAAGAAGTAGAAGAAACAAAGGAAGAACACAAGGAGAGATATGAACTTGCAGAAGTTCCAACTCAAACTGCTGTTGTTATAAAAGATAACCAAACAGAAAAGGTATATCAAATAGAACAAGCAATGGCAGAAGTTCTTAACAAATTAGACAAGATCGACAAGAATACAGGTTAACAAAATGATTGAACTAATATTTGAATTAGGAAGCGAGGTAGTGTTAGTAGTAATAAAAGGACACGATGTTACTTTTGGTAGCACTACCTTTGGTTCTAAGATGGCAGATATTTCTGGACTTAAGTTAAATTACAATGGAGTTTGTGAGGAGTTTCCTGATTTAGAATTGAGAGATGATTGGAGAGAAGAAGCATGTTCAAGATTCAAAGAAAAGATTAGGAATATGAAAACTGAAGAAGAAGTTTGCACTTATATTATTATAGAATTAGAAAAGCAAGGTTACAAAGCAATGAAGAAAAAGCGAGGAGGTTTTAGAGCAATTAGGTTATAATGGTATTTGGGGAAAACTTATTTGACAATATATTAACTGTGGGAATTTTATTAGCATTAGGATTAATAGTATACCTTAGAGTAGCAAAGAAAACTTTAATAGAATTTTTTAGTGAAATTAGAGAACTTACAAGGGAGGATGAATTACAATGAATAAATTTATAAAAATAATGTTTGCAATACTTGGTGGAGTTAATACTGCATTTAGTTTAGTTAGTCCTTTATTAATTGTATTGTTAATTATTAGTTTAACAACAATTAGTCCAGTAAATCAGTTTTTTGTTTTGGCAGTAGCACTTATGTCTTCTGCATATAGAGCATTAGCAGTTTTGATTGAATAATGGTAGAAGAAAATATAGAACCGGAAATGACAGAACAAGAGATAGCAGAAAGACTATCAAACTTAGTTGGAAATACACCTACTGCTGAAGCACAAAATAATGTTCATACATTTTTACATAATGTAGCAACTGCAAAAGATACTACTAAGACAGGAAATTTAAGTATTGAGGAATTAGGAAATCCTACATTACCCTCAAGAACTTATAAAGAATTAGAATTGTTTTGTAATGATGTAGCAAACATGGATTGGTATGGAGATTACTTCAAAAAGAAAGGAGAAATCTTAACTGCGACTTCATTAAGTAAAGAAGCAAAGTTAATTACTCTTGCAATTTCTTCTCTACAAAAGAGAGAGATGGCAGATGTTACTAAACCAAGAAAACCTAACAAAGGTTGGTTCAAGAAAAGTGGACCACCTGCGGAGGGTGCTGATGTTTAATAGTCATAAGGAGGTTACAAATGGAAGAACAGACAACTTCATTGAGAGATGAATTAAAAGAACTGAAAGAAATAGTTAGCGAGAGCAAGAAGAAACCTAGAAAGAAAGAAAGGGGTTTTAGACTTCCTTATAAAGCAAAGGTTGGAAATAGAAAACTAAGAGATGGTTATGTTACTGTTGTAAAAATAGAAGACAACATGGGAGTAGATTTTATTAAGGAACCAATTAAAGATGGAACAATAAAATTAGGAGACACCTTTCACGCAGTAGAAGAATATGACATATTTCACTATAAAGGAAAACCACTAATCTTTCAACCCAAAAGTAAACTCAATCCTTACAATCCTTTAACAGGCCAGAATGAAACATACGGACAACCATATGTTATGGCGAGAATGGAAGGGGATAAGATTACTGGAAAAAAGAAAATAGGTATAGGATTATCTATTGGTGCATTAATAATAGGTGCAGTAATAGTTTATGCTTTATTTTCGGGAGGTGCATAATGTTTAGATATGGACAAGGAAGTGAGATTATTGAAATCACTATTAGAGATAACTCTGGTGGAAAAATAGAAACTTGGAAGTTTAAGGTTAATGATCCAAGAGCAAAACAAGTTTTGAATTCAATAATTCATAAGTATGGATTAGAGAAAAAACCAAACAAAGATAGAGATTTAGATTGGTTGAAGTAATTCTCATTTATAACATAAGGAATTATTTGTTTCTATGGCAAAACCACAAAGGAAGAATGTTGAAGGTATAGTTGTAGCAACATTACCTGAACTTAGACAAATTTCTAAATCCGCACCACATTTCGCAAAGAATCTAGAGGGAGTTAGTGATGAACAAAAGATTGTTGCATTACTTAATCCTCAACAAGGACAAAATCTTAATTTAGTTCCTACTAAAAGGAAACTTCTTTTTTAATTCTCATTTATATATAAATACTACTCGTAGTTTGTATGCAACTTAGAGATATTGTTAATGTTACAACAAATAAGAATAATAAACAAATCAACCTTAGTTTAAAGAAGAAGAAAATAAAAGACTTAGACCTTTCTGAAGAATCAATTCTCAATATTAAATTAAATCTAAAGAAGATGAAGTTGAAGGGATTTTAATGGTAACTGTAACTACAGAAGAAGTTCCAAGAAATGTAAGAAGTGTTAGAGTAATTGATAGAACAGGTGGTAGAGAACCAATTATTATTAGAGGTGGTGGTGGAAGTTCTAATGCTTGGGAAGGAAGCGCTGAACAAATTATTCAACAACAAGAAGCAAAAAAAGCAGCAGAAGAAGCAGCAAAGAAAGCAGAAGAACAAAGGAAAGCAACAGCAAGAAGACAAATAGATATTAGAACTCAATCAAGAATTGGTGAAGCACAAAAGATTTCTCAACAAAATTTAAGAGATGTAAAAAGTGTAGCAGATAGAGCAAGTTTACAATTAGAACAAAAAAGAAGAATAGAGGAAATTATAAAAGAAGGAACAATAGAGAAAGTTGAAAAAGGATTAGTTAGTGCAGGAATAGTAACAAATACAGGAGGAGGAAGATCAAGAATAGAATTAGTAAAAGAAGAAACAACTAAAACTCCAACTCAACCAGAAATTGAAACAAAAAAAGATACAGTTCTTGAAAGATTTAAAGAAAGTCAAAGAGGGTTTTCATTATTTAATGCAATACCCGGGACTGAAAAATTAAATCTTGTGGGGATCCCAACATTTCAAGGACCATCAATTACAGGAACATTAGAATTTTTAGGGGAAGAAAGTAAAGCATTAGTTGATACTCAACCTATAGCAATAAGTGATATCCCACCAGAAAGATTGAGAGGTTCTATTGGGCCAGAGAAACAATTATTTGATTTACTTTCTCCAGAAGAACAAGCAAATATTCAAGCACAAAAAACAGAAGCAACAAAGGAAGCAATATCAACAACAGTAAAAAGTTCCCCTTATATTGCTGCCACTGTTCTTACTTTGGGTGGAAGTGCAGGAGTTGCTTTAGGTGCAAAAGCATTTACATCAGGATTATTATTCTTTGGTGGAACTGAAAAATTAGTAACCCCAAAAGGACAAGAAAGAATTAAAACTGTTTTTGCAGATCCTGAAGCAAGTAATTTAAGAAAGTTTGCTTCAATAGCATTACCAGTAGCAGAAATTGGACTTGGTGCATGGGGTGGTAGTCAAGTATTCAAAGAAAGTCAATTACTAAAGTTACAGAAGGCGAAACCTGAAATAATTGCTGCACAACCAGCAATAGATAAAACCACAGGAGAAGTAACAATAAATCAAATCCAACAACAAAAAATACCTTACCCGGGATTTCAATATAAAACAACACCATTTATTGAAACTGCTTCTAGGAAATTTGGTTTTACAGATCCTTTTGCACCAACACTAACAACTGCTTCGCAAGCAACATTAACTTCAACAACAGCAACAGGAGGATTTAATTTTGTTGGGAAAACTGCTTCTGCAGCAAATATACTTGGATTATCTGGAAAATTTACTACCTTTACTTCAGGTGCTTCTTCTTTTTCTGGTGCTATTAATCCATCTACAGGAAGAATAGTTAAACCCGGAACCCCAACAGTAACTAAAGAAGTTCCAAAAACATTTGTTGGAGAAGTAAGAACCGGTGGAGAAACTAAATACTTTGGTGGACTTCAAGCAGGAAAAACTGAAGGGGGAGGTATAGTAACAGTAAGTGGACCGATTTCTAAAGTGAGAATGATTGTAAAAAGTGGAGATATTAAACTTGTTGCAGATCCAACTTCATTCGGATTAATTGGAAAAGAAAAACAAGTGACAACCTTTTTTACACCAGTTCCATTAAAAGATACAGGTGGACAATTATTACCTCAAACAATTACTCCACCCTCAATTATAGACAAGTTTAGTTTTCCTACAGGTGGTAGTAATTTAGGATTACAAACAGAGATAATTGGCAGAGAAACATTAAGGATTGGTAGTGGGTTATTAAGTATTTCAAGGATTCCTTTAGCAGGTGCTTCTCTTTCTTTTAAAACAGATTTAGAAACTCCTAGTAATTTATTTTTTGATACTCCATTAACAGATACAAAACCTGAAACAGATATAAAAATAATTCAAACTCCTATTACAGATACTGTTACAAAAACTTCAACAGATACTATTCAAAAACCAATTCAAATTGAAACACCAATACAAAAACCAATACAGAAACCAACACCTATACAAAAACCTATTCAAAAACCAATACAAAAACCAAGACAATTTCAACCACCACAATTTCCAAGACTATTTAGAACACCAACACCAATCCCAATACCTTTTGGAGATACAGGATTATTTTCTGGAATATCAAGATCAAAAGCAAATAGAATATTAAATGCTTTTGAAGTTCAAATAAGAAGAAGGGGAGAATGGAAAACAATATCTAAAGAAACATTACCAAGAGGGAAAGCATTAAAGTTAGGTGCGCAAAGAGTTATATCTGATTTGTCTGCATCATTTAGAATTAAAAAGAAAGGAACAACAACAAAGAAAGATATTTCATTCAGACCAACTCCAACTCATTTTAGACCACCTAAGTCTGGTGCAAAGAATACTTACATTGAAAAGAAGAACCTAAGATTAAAGAAAGGATCAGGAGAGATTGCAGAGATATTAAAGATTAGAGGAAGCAAACCAAAAAAGAAAAGTAAATCAAGGAGAAAGAAAAAATGAACAAACGCGGACAAGTATTCTTCTACTCCTTAATGTTAGGGATATTATTAATTGTTTTAGCATTAGCATTAGCAGGACCAATAAAAGATACAGTTGATTCTGCAAGGAATGCAACAATGGATGAAGGACAACCCGGATTAGATTGTGGTAACTCAACCATATCTACTTTTGATAAAGGTGCTTGTATAGTTTCAGACTTAAGTATATTTCATTTTGTAGGAGGTTTAATCTTTATTGCAGGTGCAGTAATAGCAGCAAAGATTATTTTTCAATGAGAGAAGAAAGAGAAGAATATATAATTGAACCATACAATAGAAAGAGTAAGAAAGAAAAGAGGTATAGAATTGGTGGACCTAATCGAGTTAAAAAAAAACAGAAACTGTTTATAGGAATAGTAAGATGAATAAAAAAGGACAAACATTAGGAATAGCAGTAATGATTACAATTACAATCTTCATAGTTGGAATGTTGTCAGTTAATTATTTGAAACCAGAGATCACAAGAGCAAGAGATGCAAGTAATTTAGATTGTGGAAATGCTGCAGTTATTTCTGACGCAACAAAATTAACTTGTTTAGTTGTGGATATTGTTGTTCCATATTTTATAATTTTAATATTTTCAGTAGCAGGAGGTTTAATTACAGCGCGTTTTTTGTTGTAAAGGAAAACTAATGGAAAAAACACAAAAATCTAAAGGGAAAACTTATTTACAGCCATTCTCAGCAAAGATAATGTTAGTTTGTATAGTAATGCTTATGACAATTTCATTAATTTCTGCATATTCTTTCGATAACAAAAAAGAAGTTAAAGAAACTTTTGGAAAAGCAGGTTACAAAGATTTGAAGATAGGAAACTTCTATGGATTAGGAAAAGATTTATGGAGTGGAACTTTAGATAGTAATACTAAAAGTTGTGGAACTAATTGTGAAGCAATACAAACAATAACTTTACATGAAAAAGGAAATTTGGTAGATGATGTGATATTTAAAACTAAACAAGAAGATGGAAGTTGGATTGAACAGGGGATTAGAAGTTATGACATATTAATTCATACTGATTCTGAACCTTATGAAGTAGATGATTATGAAACTGTATGTGAATATGGAGAACCTTATTTAAATGGAAATGGAACTTACACAACTCCTCAAACTTGTGAACAAGTTTTAGTTGGAACTCATACAGAATATACTGCAGAATGGCAGAGTTATGAATTAGGAACAGAATTAAAAAAAGGAACTTATGAAGTTAAACTTGTTGGAGAAAAGAAACCAAGTAGAACTGTTGATTGGATTTATGAAACTCAAGGGGTGCAATTGGATGAATGGGCGGAATGGAGTGCAAGTGCAACTGTAATTTATGATAACTTTGATACTTCTCCAATTAATAATTCTCTTTGGACTAATACAACTTTAATTGCAACAAGTTTAGTAGTTAATACTGAAGATGATGCACCTGCAAGTAATCATCATAGATTTATGCAAACAGATGCTAATGCAGATAGAGGAATTAAACAAATGGTTTCTAATAATTTTCCAAGTTTATCAGATATAAATATGATTAGAAATTTAACAATAAATTATAGTGTTGCAGGAAGAAGTGCATATGGAAAAGGAATTGTAGTTGTTTTTGGGGAAGAAGTGTTAAGTGAAATGAGTTCAGTATTTCCAACTTATGATAATTATATTATTGATTTAATAAAAAATCAAACTCAATTTGATGTATATGTTAATAATGTTTATTCAGAAACATTTACTGCAACAAATAATATAATTAATATTACTTTAGATGCAAATCCAACAGGAGATACTGTAACAGCATTTCATGATTTAGTTAATTTTGTTAAATATGAATTATTAAATGGAACTATTGTTTTAAACTCCCCAGCAGATGCTTACATTTCAACAACAAACAATGTTCAATTCAATGCCACAGCAACTGTAACTGGTGGTGCAACATTAACTAATATGAGTTTATGGCATAATGGAACTGGAACTTGGGCGAGAAATCAGACAACAGATTTTGGAAATGGTATTAGTGCTAATTGGTCAACAGGAGATGCTTCTGGATTAGTTGTAGCATCTGACTTCTGGGGAGCACAATCTTTCACAGCAGGGCATACAGATAATAACATAATGATAAATAAAATTGGAATTTTAATAAAAAGAGCAGGTAGTTCTGGAATATTACAAACAAGATTATATTTAGCAGATGCAACTGGGAAACCAACAGGTTCTGCATTATCAACTAACTCAACAACAGACACTTCTGCTTGGTCAACAAGTTTAACATGGCAAAATATTACAATGCCAGAATATAATTTAGTTGATGGAACAAATTATACTATTGTTATTAATCTTTCAACAGCAAATCCAGATGGTTTAGAATGGGATAAAGCATCAGGTTATAATTATGGGCAAGAATTTAGGTCAACAGATAATGGTGCGAGTTGGAGTTATACTGGTTCAGGACAACATACATTTGCAGTATATGGAGGACAACCAACAACTTCAACACAAACTTTCACAACAACAATAACAGAACCAACACTTTGGGGAATAGAAGCATGTGATAGTGATGGAGATTGTGGATTTTCAACAACAAATAGAACTGTGTTGGTTGATACATCTCCTCCAACAATTACAATTAATAAACCAACAACATTAACAAACTTTGGTGCAATAGATGTTAATGAAACTTTGAACTGGACAATTACTGATACTAATTTGGATAGTATTTGGTGGGAATATAATTCTATTAATACAACTGTTTATGGTGCAGCAAATGAAACAAACTTTACATTAACCGCAGGAGATTATAATGGAACTCTTTGGGCAAATGATAGTGTTGGAAATGTTAATTCAACTACAATAAATTGGTTGTATAAAATCTTTCAAAATAATGAAACATACAACACCACAACTTTTGAAACAGCATCGGAAACTTACAAGATTAATGTAACTACTAACACTTCATTAACTGGTGCTAATCTAATTTATGATGGAACAAGTTATGCTGCAACCCAATCAGGAACAGTATGGAGTCGAACATTAGATATTCCAACAGGAATAGCAACAAATACTTTTAATTGGAGTTTTACTTATGCAGGAGATACAATTACTTCTGGAAGTAATACTCAAACAGTAGCAGGAACAAACTTTTCTTTATGTGGTGGAGATGGTGGTGCTGTTGAGTTCCTTAACTTCACATACAAAGATGAAAGTGATAATACAAAAATATTGAATGGAACAATCCCAAGTTCAACATGGTTATATTATTTAGGATCGGGAACTACAAATAAAACATATAGTTTCATTAATAATACTGCTAATGCTGAATATACTTTCTGTGCAACTCCTGCTGACAGAAATTTAACTATTGATTATTCATTACAATATCATGATCAAGAAGGAACTTACATTCAAAGATTATTAAATCCTGCAGCAACAAGTTTTAGTAATGCAACAACAAATACAACTCTTTATTTATTGAAATCAACTGATGGAATTTATGTTACTTTCCAAGTAATAGATCCTGCAGAACAAGCAATCCCTAATGTTATAGTAACTGGAACTAGAGTTATTGGATCTGAAACTGTTACTGTTGCTTCTGGAACTACCGATGCTGCAGGTGCTGTTACTTTCTTTTTGGATAGTGATTTCTCTCATACTTTTCTATTTGAATCAGAAAGTTATAGTGATTATACAACAAGTATATTTCCAACTCAAAGTAGTTATACAATAAATTTAGGTGGGGGTGGATCTGTTACTGTAGATGATTATACTCAAGGAATTAATATTCAAATTGCACCACCAAATACAACTCTAACTAATGATACTACTTATGATTTTAGTATGACTGTTGCAAGTAGTTTTTGGACAATATCTGAGTTTGGAATAGTTTTATTTAATGAAACAGGTGATCAAGTTGCTAGTGCAAGTAGTCCTACTGCAGCAGGAACAGTAACAAAAACTTATGATGTTGGAAATACAACTGATTATATTTCTATGAATTATTATTATGTAATTGGTGGAAACTATACTAATGGAACTAAGAATTGGTATGTTTTGAGTTCAGCAGGAACTGATTGGAGTATTAATCATTTCTTTACAGATTTTACTAATTATAGTAACTCTGGATTGTTTGGATTAGGAGATTTCGGAAAGGCAATCATTATATTTTTAATAGTCTTTATGTTTGTGGGTATAATGTCATATAAGTTTGGTTTAGTAAGTCCTGCAGGAATATCAACATTAACATTTGGAATAGTATTATTCTTTGATGTTGGATTAAATCTTATGGCTGATTTTAATCCAATAGGTGCAGTTCCTCATTTCCCTACAATATTTATTGGATTAATTTTAGCAGGAACTTTATTCAGGGAGGTATATAGATGAAAGTTTGGAATTATATAATGATATTTACAGGATTATCTGTATTTTTCTGGATGGCAGGAATAGAATTAACAGGAACTGTAGATTTATTAACTAAAATTGGATTTTTAAATGAAGGTGTAGTTAATTTAGATTCTTATAATACTTTAAGAACAACAGTATTAACAATGTTGGCGGCGGCAGCAGCAGCAGGAATAGTTGTTGGATTTATAACTAAATCCTCATCAGAAAACTATGTTATCTTACCTTTCATAACTGGAGTAGGTGTATCTTTTGGATTACTTATATTCATTAATTTAGGATATTCAATAATAAATTACGCCTTTACACAAGCAGATTGGATTGGATATATTACTTCCATGATATTTGTTCCATTAACTGTTGGTTTTATTATAGCATTGCTTGAGTTTTTCAGGGGGACTGACTAATGGTAGTTGATTGTGGAGGATTTACTGAACCTTTGAATTTACAATGTATATTAGTGAATACTTTTGCAGGATCTATGAATTTGTTCATTTTCATTAGTTTAATTGCAATAGCAATGGTTGGTGCAAAATTTAGGATGATTAATACAACTCTATTAATTATGTTTGGATTATTCGCAATACTAATGGGACAATTCATGTCTGGAATATATTTCTTAGTGGTATTAATTGCAGGATTAATAATTGCATTTGGTGTTGGAAGAATAGCAAAGGTATAGTTTCACATTTATATATAAACTAATAATAAATTTACTATGTCTGTAAAAGAATTTTTAAGTAATGCGCTGAAAAAAGATGGAAGGTTTAAAGAGTTAGAGAAAGAGATGCGTATTCAAAAGATGGTTGAAGAAAGAATGAAGTCTTCTGATGAAAGAGAATTAGAAGGATTTTACAAGGCAGAAAGAGAGAAAGAAATCAAAAGAAACCTTGAAGAGTTTAGAAAGAAACAACAAGAAGAAACTTGGCATGGAGACACAATATTAAATGCACCAAATATATTCAAAGGTGGAAAAAGTATTATGGATAACGATCATTCAGTTCTAGATAATGGAAAGAGTATGCTTCATGATAAAAAACTTTTCAAAGTTGGAAAAGCAAAGAGTAAAAAGAAAGGAGGTATGTTTTTTAAATAATATGGCAAAAAAAAATCCGTGGTTAGATCATGTGAAGTCAACAAAGGCAAAGAATCCTAAAATGAAATTCAAGGAAGTTCTAAAGGAGGCAAGTAAGACTTGGACAAAGAAGTAAAATGAAATTAAATCTAGCGAAGAAGCAGAAAATAAAAAAGATACTGAAGAAACCAAACATAACTGTAGTTATAAAAGAACCTGAACCTCATTCAGTATTAGGAGATCCAAATAGATATTTTAAAAGTAAGTATGAAGAAGATAAGAGGAGATTGTTTTTCAAATGAAATTTGATAATTTGGGAGGGGAGAATAAATATGGATAAAAAAGCACAGATAGGTGTTGGTGTTTTAATGACAACATTTATTATGGTTATTGTAGGAGTGGTATTATTTTTAGCAATTGCACAACAGGCAGGTGAAGTTACTAATACTGTTGCTGTTGATAATGAGACTATTAGCACAGCAATAACAAATGTATCTACTTTTTATATTGATTATAGAAGTATTACAGATGTAGTAATTGTTAATGGAACAGTTGCGGGAGAAGGAACTATCGTAGCAGCAAATTATACTGTAACCAATAATGCAATAGATCCAACAGATGGGACATTATCTGTAGGTATTACACCAGCAACTGATGTAGATTGGGACTTGGATGGAACAACTTGGAGAATTTCAGGAACAGCACAACCTCAAACTTATGTTGGAGGTGCAGCAAATAGTATTGCAGCATTAATAGCAATCTTCTTTGCATTAGCAATAGCAATAGTAACTTTAGAACCAACTCTAAGAAGCGGTGTCTTGAATATGTTAGGAAAGTAAAATGACAGCAACACAATCGATCGCTGGATTAATTCCTACTGCTCATTCACTTGCTATCTTAGGTAATACCTTACCAAAGAAAGACAAGAAACAAAATATAGTGAAGACAGGAGTTACAAGTATTATAGGATTATCATTATTACCAACGACAGCAAAATTAGCAGGGAGTATTTAATTTAAGGTTTGCTTATAGAATTATAAATAGTGATAACTACTAAGTAATCTTTAAAAGGGAGAATTCATTATTATTTTTAACTCCCAAATCCTCTCCTTTCGGGTTGTTGGTTAAACCCGCCCTATTTCTTTTTTCTTAATTCTAATTTAAAAATAACCTACCCCTTCAGTTCCTATGGAAAATAATTTTGGTATTGGAAGACAAGCAGGAACAACTAAAGTTCTAAAACAATCTGGTAAGTGGGTTGACAAAGTTAGAGATGCAGGAAGAAAAGCAATGCTTCCCGGAAAAAGAATTTCTAAGACTGGAAAGGTTTATTGGGAAACTAGAAAGAATAGAACTGATGCACCTCTAAGAAAAATATAAGGACAACATTATGTATGCAATTATTAATAAAAACATTAATAATCTTAACCAAAATGGAAATGTCTTTACTTCTACTTGTTTAAGATTTTCTTCTAATTCTTTTACTTCTTCTTCAGTTTCCATCTACAGTCCACCCAATTAATCCGCTCCTATAATAATGTTTTAAATATACCAAATGAATAAACATAGATAATAATACAATCCCTATTCCTAATATTAAATCTATTAATCTCATCAAAATATCCCCAACTTCTGATAAAACTCATTAGCATCTTCAACCGGATCTCTAAACATTGGTAATATTAAAAGATTATTATTTCTTCTACTTCCCATATCTTCAACCATGTCCATTTCTTCCATTTCTTTCAGAACACAAGGCCATAACTTCTTAGGAAGATGATATAGTCTTCCCAAAATATCATAGAAATCTTTTTTATTCATTATTCTACTTCTGTCTACTCTTTCATCAAGTTTCTTATGCACACATAAATAAAATATCCTAATATCTACTTCAGGTTTCTTCATTGTTTTCACCTACCATAAAATTAAGTTGTAAATTGTCATTAGAGATTGGAACTTCACATTCAAAATACTTGTCAGGGTTCTCTGTCATATCCTTACAACTTGCAGTTACTTGTTTAAAACCATATAGGAAACAAGCAAGAACAAATAAAATGAATAATAATTTGAAGAAGTTTCCCCAACCACCAACCAAGAAATTAACAAGTATAAGTTTTCCATTTGAATCTCTATTCGGATGCACAACTCTATAACCTAACCAATCTTTCTTCATAAAGATTGTTTCGCTGTTTCCTAAATCAACTTGTTCTATTGTTTTCATTATCCCCTCGCTGCGAAGATGTATGCTCCTACAACTTCTGCAATCATGATTAATATTATTTGCCAAAGAGGCCATCCTCCTCCATCTTCAGTCATTCCCATACTCATTTTCCAACCTATAATTGTTGCGGTTAACGCCATAACTACAAGAATTATAAATCCTAAACTAGTAACAACTTCAAAGTCTATTAACTGTGCTTTTTTATTCATTTTTAACCTCCTCATTAGTATTATAAAGTCTTTTTAACATTGTTATCTTTTGATATAATCCAACCCACTGCATAGCAGTATTAAACAATCCTCCAACTAAAATTAACATTAGCCACCATAATTGTTTAAAATTTAGGGAAGTTATAAAGATTCCTGAAAGTAGTCCTAATATAATAATATAAGTTCCTTTGATTTGTATGTTAGCCTGCTGCAGCGGTGTTATGCCTTCGATACCTCGCTTCCACCGTTGCAGCCATTCTTTCCAACTAATCTGTTCGCCTGCTTTTGTTTTAGGCATTTTCTTCTTCCCCTGCAATTTCACTTAACATCTGATCCATCTCTAAACATACTTCATGAAACTTTGTTGCAACCTTTGCAAACTTTATTCTAAAGTCGTTTCTAAGTTTAGATGCTTTCTTTGCTGTTGTTTTTAGGTCTGTCATTTTTCCTCCATATCTTTAAATTTATTTCCTTTATAATCCTTAATTGGTTCTTCATGTAAAAATTCTTCAATTCTATGTTTTGTTTTTATTTGATTATAATCTTGTTCACTCATTGCACCAACACCTAAAATATCTGTAGCATAAGCACAAGTTTGAGGACAAGATTTATCCATGAAATATTTACAATAATTTATTTCTTCACTACTGCAAAATTGTTTGTATTGTTCTGGTATCATTTTAAAAAATGAGGATTGGTGAATAAAAATTGGAGCATTTGGAAAAATTACCACTTTTCTCACCAACCAATCCCCAAATATGTGGTGAGTATAATACATCCAGTTAACCAACCCAATGTAAAACTTTCCCATGTATTTAATTGTTCTTTTGTCATTTTATTCTTTCTTCTGAATCATTATTCAGTTTCCTCCAATATTTCATCATATTCTTTAGATACCTTATCCCAAAAATCTGGATATTCTTCTGCAAACCATTCTAAAAATGCCATTTGTTCTTGTGATGATGCTTCATTTACAATATCCATTTTTATTCTTTTCTTCTCCATGATTTTAACTATAAGATAAAATAAAATATTTGTTAGTATTGCTCCAATTATAATCCCCCGTCCAAAACAAATTATTGCAATTGTTAAATAATTTTCCATTTAATCTTTTCTCCTGTTTAATTTAATCATCCTGTTATCCTCTTTTTTAGTTCTTCTAATGCTTTAACTCCATTTAGCCAAAACTTGAATAATCCTTTATGAATTGGATTATTATCACTTATTAATGCTTTTCTAACATATATCATTTCATCAATCAAACCCAAAATCCTATTTCTTTCTTCTCTAATTCCAATTATATTCCCCTTTACAAATTCAACATCTTCTTTTATTGTTTTCATTTATCTTGCACCTTTTGTTTATTTTCCACTTCATTTTGATTATGCATTATATCAAAATACAAATCCCATAATTCATGTATCTTCTTATGAAATTCCTTAAATTGTTTTTTAGTTATTTCCATTTCATTTAATCCTGCACCTTTTGTTTACAAAAAGTTAAAGTGTCAGGGGAAAACAGAAAAGAGGTGACGCTTATGATAATATGAGAAACCATTTTCCCCTGACTATGAAGTATTGTTGTTGTCATTTGTTTGTGAATATAAAACCCAAGAGGGAGAAGGAGGTAACCTAAAACCTCTTGGGGTTCCTTGCCTTATAAAAAAAAGGGTGTTTTTAGAACTAAGCAAGTATAATAAGTAATTCTATAATGGTATCACTTGGTATTTTGTTCCCAAACCTGTCCCGGATTTACTAACTTTAACAGATGTTAGATCAGGTTTTGCTTTAATTATAGTTTGTATTTGTTCAATCACAGTTGCAGGAACTCTATATTCAGATCCATCAACTACGATATACTTAACCTTGTAGTCCTCTCCCTCTTTATTAGTTCGAGTTTCTTCCTTTATTTCTACATCAGTTCTTACAACTTCTAAGTCGGCAATATTGTTCATTTGCGTTGGAACATAATCCGTTGCGTATTGTTTTAATGTTGTCATTTTGTTTTTATTTGAACCTCCTTTCATTAGTAATCAGTTTTAATTGGTGCTTCTCGCTTGTTTTGAGGGGTGTCTACTGCATTATTTCCTATTACAGCACGCTTATCCTGTTGAAGTGCATTTTTTAAACATTTTATACATACATCTCTGTTAGTTTCTGCTAATAGGTTGTGGCAATTAATGCATCTCATTGTTTATTCTTTCCTCCATGTTTTTTGCTAATAAAATTGTAATAATTATAATTAATGGGAATGTAATTAGAAAAAAGATTATGTTTAATAAAGGACTAACTAAATGTATAAATATTAAAGTAATAAACCAAGCACCCATTAATATTAATAAATTCCATTCATCATCCATCTTGTTTCCTCCAATGTTCTAATAACATATTAATAAATTCATCTTGAAATATGTTTCTTCCCTCTCCAATCCTAAGATTATACATCTCTTTATCAAATTCATTCTTAGTTTCTTTAGTTACATTAATTGTTTCCATCTTTTTTACTCCAAGTATATTTATTACATTTCTTACAAAAGTTATGTTCCCCACATCTTTCACATTTATCTTTCTCCCATTCACCAGGATTAAAATTTGCAGTAGAAAGTTTTAATGCTTTGATTAAAGGAGTTAGAATTTCCTTTAATTGTTCTTCTGTAAAATAAATTTCAATATGATCTTTAAATCCTGAACTTGAATCATATTCAGAAACTAATTCTCTTGCTTGTAATTGAAAGACAACTTCTTTTCCAAATTTACTGTCCCCAGTTCTAATAGAAATATTTGGTTGGCCTCTATAATGTTTATTTTTATTAGCGGTGCAGACAACAGCATTACCATCAGTGTTAATTCTGTATTTAAGGTAATCATTTCCTTTGTTATCTTTTGTTGTAATTATTTCTACCATTTTTTGTAGTTATTTAAGGTATTAGTTATTTAAATACTTTTCGGTTTGCTTCTTTTATTAACCAATAGCAAGATCCGCACACTTCTAAGTGTTTATTTTTATACCAAATATGTTTAATTTTACATTTTTTTATGTTTTTTTCACAATTTCTTGATATATTTGATTGACATTTCATTGTATTTTTGTGTTTTTATGTGTAATTAGCAGGGTTAGTAGGGTTAGAGGGGTAATAGTCATACAACTTCTAACGCGTATTTATCGTATCACTTCAACCCTGTTTTCCCTACTAACCCTGCTAAACTCCTTTAAATATTCTAATTTTAATAGATTTAGAGGTTGAAATACCACCATTGAAAAACTATCTCCTTCAATCCAACCCTTTAATTTAAACTCCTTTATTATTTTTCTATCAATTGTTGTTTTTTCTTTGTGTGATTTTGGAGATAATAATTGCAAATTTTCTATTGTGCTATCATTAGAAATACAAAATGGAACTATGTGGTCTAGTTGTAGAGTATGTATTCCTAAAACTCCTTGATAATATTTATATAATAGGTTCTTTGCTTTACTAGGGGTTAGATCACTTCCTTTAAACCTATTTCTTCCAAAATATATTCTCATTCTTTCCATTTTATATCCAAATATATATTCATTTGACCTCCTTTTCCATCATGCAACCAATCTGCATACTTTCTTCCACCAATAATATGTTTTTTCTTCAAATGCTTTGATAATGTGTTCTCTGCCATACCTCTATGTCTATTTTCTCTACACCAATCTTCAAACTTCTTTCTAAAGTCTGCCTTTGAAATATAATCTCCAATCTTTTCTTCTGTATATTCATCTAAAAATTTCTGTAAGAAATCACTTTTTGCTTCATACCTTTCCATTCTTTCTTCAACACTTCCCTCGTTATGAAATGTTTTCTTCTTTAATAATTCAATCAATAGATCAATACATTTCATCGCAAGGTTTTGATATTCTTCTTCAGGAATATCTGCAAGTATATCTTTTTTCTCTGTAAATTGGTTAGGAAAGTCAATAATCAACCATCTCCTATAAAATCCAATACTCTTATCAGTTGTAGTGGGTAAATTATTAGTTGCTATAAGAATTTTAGCATAATTAATTTCTTCAAAAGGATTTTTATTCTTATATTCAAAACCGATTAAATCCCCTCCTGTTAATTTTTTTATTATAGAAGTTTTACTCATTTCATTAAAATTTGTTTCGCCCATTTGGCAAATAAGTTTCTTATGTAATCTTGTGATCTCAAATCTAGAAGCAATTAAAGTATCTAACTCTGTTGAACAAACATTTTCATAACCTACAAATCTCCTAATTAATTCTAAGAATTTACTTTTTCCATTCATACCTGCACCAATAAAACAAAATAATCTATTCAAAGGATAGTCAGGCAATAAAGTATAAGCAATTATCTCGTATAAAGTTTGAACATATTTTTCCCCAACCCATTCTGTAAAAATTTTATCCATAATTGGAGTTTCATTATGTTTCCCTAAATCATAAGGTATTGGATTAGTCACAAAATATTTAGGAGTTGCTTTAAATCTTTCCCCAGTCGATAGATTAATTATTTCATCATTGAATTGTAACCAATCTTTTTCAGGAGAGATTGGTTTCTTTCTCCTCGCTGCCTGTTTAATTGCATTAACAATTTCATTCCTTTCTTTAGAAGTAATTATATTAGCACCTGAAGATCCTTGAACTAAATTAAGAACATCAACCTCGTCAGTTAAAACCCATCTATTAATTTTCCACCTCCACCATAATCCTGAAGTGTCATAATACATTGGTAATAATTCTAAGAATTGATTTGCTAAATCTATTTTATTTTTATAACTTTCAATTAATCTAACTGCATCAACATTCTCTTTTGGTTCTGTTTCATCCAAAATACTAACATCTCTCTTTTTCTCTCTAATCTTCCCCTCATTAATTATTGTTTCTAGGACTCCCATCACTCACCTCCTTAAATTCTACAATGGGATTCCCAATATCAAAAAGAAAAATTGTTTCCATACCAAGAACTCGATCATGAATTTTTAAAGTATTTTCATTAACCTCATGTAATCTACCGTTAAAGAAACTTCCATTATGTTTTTTAATATGAACTGGAATATTCTTTTCTAAAAAGTATTTGGCCCTCTCAAAATTCTTCTTTGCTGGTGTCATTTTTTCATCATCCATTCTTTTTTATAACCTCTTTCTTTTATATAAGTTTCTTACCACTTCAAAATAACATTAAATATTTTTAATAGCACTTAATGCCTCGCCCTTCAAATCACTTGCAACAGTATGATCATAAATTGCTAAAGTCCCAACTGAACTATGTCCTGTTAGTTTTGCAATCTTGTCATAAGTCCAACCCTGTTTAAATAATTCTGTTACAAAATAATGTCTAAAGTTATGGAAAGAAACATTATGATTAACGCCTGCTTTCTTCGCATAAAATGCAATCCTATTTTGTATATGCCTGTAAGAATATTTTTGAAATAAGTAATCTTCTAACTTCAAACCTTCTTTTTGAATATACCTTTGGATTAAATAAATTAAATTCTCATCTAAAATGGCCTCTTTCAAAACCTTCTGTCTTCTTTTCAATACCTTTGTCATCATAATCCCTCTTTCAAAATCTAAATCCTTAACTTGAACATCATAATATTCGCCCAGGCGTCTACCAGTTTTCTTAGCAACATTAAATAATAAGTAAAAGAAGTCATTGTCCATACAGGCATTTAGTATAGAATCAATTTCCTCTTTTGTGCATGGTATGGGTGCCTGTTTCATTGTAAAATATTATATGTATTATAGTATATAAATATTGTGGTTTTATATGTTATATT